>Ga0315279_10004308_pt1 | contig 19155 bp, 16 predicted proteins | sample YL17G06_20_MG_FD_203694 | JGI IMG/M metagenome (GOLD analysis project Ga0315279, IMG submission 203694) | Sediment microbial communities from Yellowstone Lake, YNP, Wyoming, USA - YL17G06_20 | ecosystem: Environmental > Aquatic > Freshwater > Lake > Sediment | place: USA: Wyoming | collected... | reverse complement strand
CGCGGTGGCATCGCAGCGGCTGTTCAACACGATCAGCGTCCCCGGCGACCTTCGAAAACTTTCCATCCGGGAAATTGAAAAACTGATCTTCCCTGTAGGCTTCTATCACCATAAAGCGAAATTCCTGAAAGAATTGCCGGACCGCCTGGAAAGCCTGTTCCGCGGGAAAATTCCGGACACCGTGGAAGAACTGGTCCAGTTGCCGGGGGTCGGGCGGAAAACCGCGAACCTGGTGGTGTCCGTGGGGTTCAACAAGCCGGCCATCTGCGTGGATGTCCACGTGCACCGGATATTCAACCGCCTCGGCTTCCTGAAAACAAGCACGCCGTTTGATACGGAGATGACGATGCGGAAGATACTACCCGTCAAGTACTGGATCACCATCAATTCATACCTGGTTTCATTCGGTCAAAACACATGCAGGCCGATACATCCGCATTGCCATGAATGTCCGATCGCGCGGTATTGCTCGCAGGTGGGTGTGAAGGCGGGGAAACAACCCGCGGATCACTGACCGAATTCGTTCGCTTTCCCGGCCGCGCGCGCCGCCGCAGCCTGCATCGATACGCGCGATTCATCGCCGAAATCATCCCGCATCGTCAAAGAAACCGACAGCAGCGCGCCGCGGGGCGAAGTGTTTCCTTCCGTCAAATCAGCGATATGGAAATCCGTCACGCGGGCGCGCGGCGAAGAGATTCGCACCATCGTATCGTTATGCGACAGAGAATCGCCGTCAAAGGCCCAGACAAGCGTATCGCCGCTGCCGGCAGCGATCATGGTAATCGAACGATCGGTCCATGCAACGACCGCGGGCGCCGTGCGAATTTGCGATGCAATGGTTCGCACCATCCGGTCCGTTTCGGCCTGCAGAACGGCCTTGCGCTTGCCCGACACCGTATGTTTGTTCACTAACACCCAGGCCGAAAATGCCGCTCCGAGCACCAGCGTGCTCATAACGATCGCCACAACGAGTTCGATAAGGGAAAAACCGCGCGGATTCCCGGTTCGCGATATGTTCATTGCTGCCTCTTCATATACCCTTGCACCAATATGAATTTCACCAACTCGGCGCCGGCGTCCTTGCGGCGAACGGATATTGATATCTCCCGAAGTTCGGGGTTGGATTGTTCGGCTGCCAGCGGATCAGAAGCCTGACCGGTCACGGTACGCCGCAGTTCGTATTGAATCCCGTTGATCTCCTCATCGCATACCGTATCCCCGGCCTTCTCGTCCCGCATTGCCGCAGCCCGGATACGCTCGACGTCGTTCTGGGCCACGATCAGCGCCTGCGAAACAGCGTTGCGCCTGCCCCAAAGCCTGTCGCCGGATGCAAGAAGACTGATGACACCCGTTATGACAAGACCCAGAATAACCGCGGCTATCAGCGTTTCCAGGACCGTCAATCCGCGAGAGGCCGCTATCCAGCGTCCAAGGTCAGCGCTTTTTTCCCGGATTTCAGTTATTGGGATTTTCAATCTTCCCACCACTCCACGATGTCTTTATCGCCCATGAAGAACGGCAAATGATATTCATCAATATTTTCAAGTTGCCGGATCGTCCCGTTCATAAGAATTGTGCCGGGCGTAGGCGCGCCGGCCTGCTCTACGGTGCATCCACCGAGCGTTCTGGCTTTCAAGACGCCTTCGATCATACCGTTGTTGCAAACGTTGGTGTCGCTCCACACGATGCCCCGGACCGAAACATCTTTTCCAATGCGGATTCCACCGCCTTTTAATGATATGATGCAAGCGTCAAGTTTCGCTTTCTCCGCCAGCTCAATGGAAACAGCCGGCGTGGCGGAGTCCGATTTGGCAACGCTGCCCTGTTTCCGGGATTTCGGGCTCTGCCGCACCGTCAAAAGAGTGCTTTTATCAATCACCTGTGCGGCGCGATAGATAAAATATCCGGAAAGCGAAACCGCATCGCCGGAAAATACGGCTTCGTCGCTGATTATGATCCGCAACCTGGAAAAGAGCGATACGTTTTTAAAAAGCGTTCGATCGAGCAGGCGAATTTCACCGGCCACTATAAACGTTGCTTTTTCAACCACCACGTCGCCGGTGACTTGCAGGTCGCCCAGCACGCGGATCGTCTTGTCGGATGATAGCCGCAGATCGTGCAACGACCCATCGATGAAGAGATCACCTTCGGTCAGTTCAGGCAGTTCGGCAAGATCCGCGTTGGTTTGCACCGTGCGCGAAACCGGCGGACCGAGAGAATCGCTCATGCTGTCAAGTTTTGATTCATAGGATGCAATCAGTTCCTTAAGCTCTTTCTCCTGCCGGGAAACCGGTTTCCCCGGTTTCTTCCCTCTAGTGGTATCAAGGGCAGGCACCGGCAGGTGCGCGGATATGCCGCCGAAAATCTTCAGTCCTTCGGGCTTTGCAGCGCTGTCGAGATACAGCACGGTGTCCGGTGTGGTAAACGGCGTGCAACCCAACCGAGCCCGCACATGGCGTTCTTTATCGCGAAAAATTCCGGTTGATACGAGGATGAGCGAACCGCCGCGCGATTGGGCCTCCACCTGGCAATTTCCAAACTGGTCGCTGCCGCAAAGATCCAGGATCATAGGCACGCCGCCGATACGCAGTGAATCGCCGGTGGAATCGCCAAACAGGTCATTTCCTAAAAGCGAGTCGGCGCGCCGGGTCTGTTCAACCGAGTCCGCGCGCGCGGAATCGTTGAGCATTGCCAGACCCTTCCATATGCCCGAGCGCGCATTGAGAAGCGCCTGATAGGAAGCCGGCTCCATAAGCGCCGGCCGGGCAATAATATATTGCGCGGCGATATATCCGGTGACCGCGATGGCGGCAAAGGCGGAAAAAATCAAAACGATGGTGAGCGTCGATCCCTGTTGAAGACGCGGACGCGGGCCGCTATTGTCGGACCGGAATCTCATAGGTCCCTTGCCGGTCGCGCAGCGTAACGCCGCGTTCACCGATGGAAACGACTCTCTGGTTGCGCACGGAGTCGCCCGCGCCGCAGATAAAGGTAGCGCCCTGGTCGTCCTCGAGAATGGCCTGTGGATGGCCTTTAGTCAATATTGCCTTGAGGGCAAAAACAGGCCGCCGGGCCGGCGCATGGACCGGCCGGTCGTTCGACGGGCCGGCGCCATAGGCGCGGAAGGGGCATTCAAAGCCTCCGGCATAGACGTATGGTTTTTCCAATGGCATCCCGGCAAGCGCCGCCCGCACCTCCGCCGTTTGGGCCGCCGGCGCCAATGAGGTTGCATCTGCCTTCCGCGGCTGCTGCGCCTGCCGCACGCTGTCGACGATAAGGTTGCATGAAACAATCCAGGCGACCATAACGGCAGCGGCAATGCCAAGCAATTGCATCCGGTTTTCAATCATGCTGCTGCGCCTTGTCCTCTGGCGGCTATTTCGATTGCAGATAGCACGTGACCCGCAACGCGGCATCAACCGCGGCGCCGCGGGCGGTCATGCCAACCCTATCCACACTCACCTGGTCCGGCAGTGCCTCCAGCGAAGAGACAAACCGCGCCAGGGAATGATAGGTCGTCGACATTTCCAGCAAAATCGGATATTTGATGAAATCGTCCCCTTGTATTTCACCTTCCGGTTCGATCTTTACAAACTGTATGTCCGCCGCATCGGCCTTGGTGATGAGCGTTTGCAGCAATGCCGATAGATTGTCCGGCTGCGAAGCCCCGGAAGTCAATCCGGCGAGTTTGCGGGTCAACCGCGTATTCGCCCCTGCCGCGGCATCGCTATATGACCCGCGATCGGCCGAAACCGCGGCGCGCAGTTCCTTGATGTTCCGAGAGGCCTGCTGCCGGCCCCCCCACTGCGGAACGAGCCAGTACCGCCCCGCGGCCGCGCAGATCGCCGCGGCCAGCGTGATGATGATAATGGTCTCAATCTCCTGCCTGAAGAAGTCGGTCACTCGATCGAACATGAGGTAAAAATAGATTACAGCCTTATCACCGGCCATTTCCGACATTGAATATTCTTGTTTCATCCCGTCCGTTATCGACAATTCGCATAAGCGTTATGCCGTTCGGGACATTACCGCACGATATATCTCAGCACCCCGCCGTTCTTTTCCCTGGACGGCGCGTTTCCCGCCATGTCCGTCACCGCGGTAAAATCGACGTACAGAGAATCGTCGGATGCATTGCGGCCGGCCGGAACAACGCTCTGGACAATGCCGGAAGTGCGCGACGCCCACCGCCACGACAGCAGGGAATCGGGAAGGATAAAAGCGCCGGCGCCGGTATCGGACGCCGCGTTTCTCATGACGAGCTTCGGATCCAGCGCCGTGTCGAGCGGCTCTATGGTTCTCCCCATGCTGTCAATCAGGCTCACGAAGAGAAAAATCGTGTCGCTGGTCGCGCCGGCGCTGTTGTCGAAGATTTTGTACGCCGGCGACTTGACGATCGACGATCTCTCGGGCGAGATGAACGGCCCGACGTTGTCTTTAAGGCCGATGATCGCGGCCGAGTCGGGATTGGACGCGCCGTGATTGTTTCGCCCCAGCACGATGTACTGCGCCGTCTGGCCCTCCTCAAATGCTTTGGCCGTATTGACGAGCGCGAACGTATCGCTCACATTCCCCACCACCAGCACCCATGACGATTCCCGGTACTTCCGCTTTGTATAGATGTCGTACGCCAGCGCGCCCTCGAGCGGCGACCACGCAAGCGTAATCTGCGCCGTGTTGTAGTCGATCCGCTGATTCGAAGCCAGCCGCACTTCTTCTACTTTGCCAATCACGAGAACGTCCGAATAGATGGAAAAGGGAAACGAACCTGCATAAACGGCGCCGCTTATGGATTTAAGCGAAAGCGAAAGCGTATAGGTTCCCATTGACCATCCGCCTCCGTGAATCGCGACGAAGAGCGTTTCGCAGTTAACCGACCATGCAGGATCGCACAGCAGCACCTCATTACCCGATTTCAGCGTAATGCTCCCGAACACAATCGCTGATGTGTCAAGCGGCTCCGAAAACACGACCATGGCTCTATCTTCGGATTTCAGCTGGGCGAGATTGGTGGCCAGCACTAAGAGCTCGGCGCTCCGTTGGGCGTCAAGGATGATCGCCGGAACAAACGGATCATCGCCAATGCGCCGACGGCTCACCTGAATGCCGTTCTGCGGAGCGGCATAGATCTTCCCCCCTCGTGAAAAGCTCTTTATATAAAGGGTATACGCGTTCTGCTCCGGAAGGCTGTCAAAGGCGTAATCGCCCGAAGCCGAAGTCTGCGTTTCCCTCGACGGCCTGATAAAGTAACTTGACAGGGCAACTCCCGCCACTATACTGTCGGCAGGCTTGGCCTGACTGCCGTCCTTATAGTAAATCTTTCCTTTCAATTGGACCCCTTTCCTGAACATCACATAGGAATCGGGAGTGTAGGTGAACGTCCGTGTGTAGTTGATTTCGCTTGTCTCTATTGTTAAGGTCGAGCGCATGCTTTCATAACCGTTTCGCTCCAGAACAAGCGTGTATCTGCCCGACTCGATACCGGTGAAAAGTGCGATTCCGTCATTGTCGGTGACCACCCTCGGCCCGCCGATGATTCTGAGCGAGACGCTGTCAAGCGTATTGTCGGAATAGGCATCGGTCACCAGAACAAAAACGGAATCGGCGACAAACCTTTCGCTGCTTGCCGGATTACCGCATCCTGAAAAAAACACCAAAGGCACTAAGGCCGTCAGCGTTGCGACAATCAATATCGTGCAAAAACGCATGCTTCCTCCTTCTGACATTCTCCGGGTCAACGTCCGGTAATAATGAACGGCGCCTGATATTTTTTTCCATCGACTATAATCTGTGCAATGCAAAAACCGAGGCATGCTTTTGCCGTGCTTCGGCTGTCCCATTCGACCACCAACGCTCCGGTCATACGAACCACTGCCGAGACCGTGATTCGGCCCTGTGCAGTAAAAAGCCGTAACAAGGCCGTGGTCCCGGGTTTTACGCGAGGGAGGCGGAATGTGACGATTGAGCGGCCGTATTTGACAAATACACGAGTCAGATCATGTGACACCGTACCTTTGCTCAGTACCGGACACGTGAGGTTGCCGGCGATAAGATTTTCCAGGGAAACGTTCTTGAGCGTATCGCCCGATATGACGACGAACGCCGGATTCTGCTCAGCCTCAGGATTATAATAGAGTTCCGGATTTGCGGGCGGTCCTGCCGGAATCGCATGGACACCTGCGGACGCGGTTTGAAGAGAACGTACGTCGGCCCCAGACAGAATAAATATCGGTGCAAAGTGAACAGGGGCAGCCGTCAGTTCGATCGTCGCGGTGCCGGTGTTTCTCCACAATGCTTCGCCGGGTTCAAGCGCGATGAGGCTGGTCTGAGCATACACGAAATTGTTGCTGAGCCCCAGTACCCGCACCGCATCGGTGTTTCCCGCTGCGTCCTTGGCATTGAGATAGTTGGCTTCGCGGAACGCCCCCAATACCGTTTGCAGCATTTCGTCCGTGGCGGTGACACAGAAAGCACCCTCGGTCTCCGTGACGAACTTTAACCCGTCGATCTTTCCTGCTATGACCAGCCGTACGGTACCGCAGGGAATGGTCGTTTTCCCCGCAACGAGAAGGAGCGTTGAGTCGCCCCGCGTTACGGTGCTGTAGACGACGTCGCTTGCTCCCTCAATCGGAGTGATCTCCAGGTCCGTGATGCCTGCGGCGGCATTCGTCGCTTGAGCCAACTCAGGAAGCCGGGGTTCATAGTGCTTTGCACCGTCGGGCGAATAGTAGACCCAAAAGGGGAAGAATTGGTTCTCGTCGAGTGCGGCTATCCGCTTGCCGCCGGTCGACGCCGCAAGAGTCGACAGAAATGAGCTTGACGACACGACCGAAAGCATGCAGCCCGACGCCAGGACGAGCGCGCCGATTTCCTTGGCCAGAGGGCTTGCGCTGTCTCCGGCAAAGTCGCTGATGAGCATCATCGTTTGCCCCATCGCCTGAGCGATCGCCTTCTTCAGGCCGGCGGACGTTGAGGAGGTCCCGTCGGCCTTCATTTGCGCGATCAGATCGCAGGCGCTCTTGAGATTCTCCACGGTGACCGGCGCCGGCGCATCGAATGCCGCGTGTGTGCTGTCTTCGCTGTTTCCCGAAATGATCACGTTGAAACGGCAGTGGTCGTCAAGATAGTTGTGCAGAGAAAGCACGGCCAACTTTTTCGCGGCAGCCAATCCATCCTGGCGGATATCGACGACAAAGACAATCGTGCGCGGCTCTGCGATCGCTTTGAGCCTTGCATGGTCAAGCAGCATTGTAAAACCGAATATTTCTTGCCTGTCTTTGTCAAGCCCGCACCATATGAATTCTCCCGAATCATGGGCACCGCGGGCCGTTGCAACAACGGCCGGGAAAAGCGTGTCCACGCCCGACGCACGGAGGTCGAGCGGCCGCTCCCGCATGAACGTACCCTGCCCAAGTCCCGGCATGGAGAACGCATATTCTCCGGAGTCCCTGCATGAGAGTACGGCTCGCATAAAACCGATAAGGGGGGAAAGAGCCTTGACCTGACCGGACAAAGTGTACCGGGGGAAACAGTTGCAGCAAACCGGCAGCACGGCAAAAGCCGAATCGTTTGAGGCGTCAAAGGTGTGCTGGAATTCAATCGCGGCTATGCGCGTTTCTGCCCGGCTGGAGGTAAAAAGAGAGAGCCGGTATTGGCCCGGGCCAACATATTCCAGCAATGCCGGGTCGCGCCGCCGATTGACCGTGCTCTCATACTGGGCACTGGCGAGCGCTCTATCCTGAATCCAGGCGATCTGACGCACCCCGTTGATCCACCAATAAAGATTGGTGACGGCCATATCAAGAGGCAGCGAAAACGCGCACGTTGTCTCGATACTGTCAATGGCCCGGCATGAGTCGGGATTCGCCGCGGTAAAGATGCAGAATAGGCCCAGCGTTAGCCGGATGGTGACCAGCGTCCGTGCCACCCCATGGCCCACCTCCGACTCAATAAGCACGCTGTCGATATTCGTCGGCGCGTTTTGGCCTGTTCGCACGGAGACCGAGGAGAAAGAGGCAAGGTCGAAAAACGCCGTCCCTGTCCCCGTCACTAACGGCAACGCGCAAAGAACCAAACCACAGAGAAAGGAATGCCGCGGCAGGATGGGGGCGCCTGCGCTACGCAATATTGGCATATCATGCCATCCTTTTTGCAAGCCGTTTCCATTCACGCGGCATGCAAGGCCGGCGGTCGCTCGCCGCTCAGTGCGTGCCATACGTGACCCCTCCCCCGCTCTGCAGCGTTCCCGTGAAAGTGCCGGGATCGATCCATCCTTGCCATTCCTGTTTGGTAAATGATATGTCCCATGTTCCCCGGCAGGTCCCGTCTTTGAACGTCCCCTGCATCTGGAGCGTGAATCCGGAGGACTCGACATGGCCCGATGAGTCGGGAGGATACGCGGCGGCGCCTGACGCGGTCATGGAGACGGTCGTGTCATTGACCGTCGCCGTGCCATTCATGAACGTGCACGTGATTTCGTTGCCGTAGAAATCGTAATACCATTTCCCTCGGATCACAACGGAGCTGTCGGAGAGTAACGACATGGTAAGATCGGCGTAATTTTGCGTACCGACGTCGTTGATCCGCCATGTCTCGGAAGCGACCACCGAAGCGGCGGCGGGATTGTTATCGGAGCAACGGAGGAATGCCAGACAAACAGCGACAAAGAATAAGAGTTTTTTCATGTCCTCTTTCCTTACGCTGACCGTTCATGGAAGGTGGATAACTTTCGTCTCCCACACCCCGTCAGCAAGAACGCGAACAAGCGCCATGCCGCTTTTAAAGCCGCGGCGCAGAAGCACGGTATGCGGTCCTTCTGCTGAAGGTAATTCGGAACCGGACAGCCGGTCGATCATTCGTCCGTCAAGAGAATACAGCGCAACCGATTCGATGTTGTTGCGCCCCACGCTGATACAGATGTTTTTCCCCGAATTCGCCAGCTTAAGTATTGTCTTTTGAGCCGGATTCCTTTCTCTGTCTGTAAGGTGGGTGTTTGTGGCGGGGCTTTTTTCTATCGTGAAATCGGCGGCCACCGTACCCGCGGCGAGCGCGACTTTCTGGCTTACCTCAACATAGCCCCGTTTTGTAGCAACGATTGATATGGTATCATGGCTGCCGGACACCGGAATGCTGTCGATTTTATACCGGCCTGCGTTGTCGGTGATTCCGAAGAACTGCCGTGAAGAGATGGGCGTCAAGGCCCACACGGTGCAGGCGGGGACTGGGACATTCAACACCATACTGGTATCCGCCTTTTGGCAAAGAGCCAAACGTTTATACGTGTACATGGAATCTTGGGGGGAAGAAGGAGGGGTTTGGACGGTTCCCGTGATAGTGCACAATACGGGTGCGACAAGCTCTCCTGTTGCTCCGAAGGCCACGCCCGCAAGCGTAAGTGATAAAACGACTGCCAGGATACGTGTTAACATATAACCTCCCTGACAAAAGTTACCGAGCCGGCCCAGGCTTTTCCCTGTGTCGATTGACTGCGAAAGACAGCATGCTGCAATCCGATTGAATATGCGGTCACCGCAAAAAAACAAACGGCGCCGATAAGAACAGGTAATCTTTCCATAGAAGCCTTCCTTTTATTACCGTCAGAGTGTTATAGCTACTATCTGCGAGCGATTCCCCCCGTACCTGCACCTTGATATAGTCGATCATAATTGCAAGGAGGTTCAATGATACGATGATGCCGCAGAAGCGTTGACGGCCAAAGCCTCTCTATAATGAAATTGCTTGGATTTCTTTGCTCATTCAGCTTCATCATCGGCCATTCCCGACATTGATTATTCTTGTTTCATCCCGTCCGTTATCGACAATTCGCATAAACGCTATGCAGCGCGGAACATTTGTATTTCGAAGATCAAAGGGATCTTTTGCATTAACAATATGGTAAATTAGCTTTCTGCCGTTAAGAGAGTACACCGGGATAAAGCCATCCTGAATCTTATTTGCGCGCAAGATGTTTGCCGATCCAATACCAGTTGCGACTTGTTTCAGTGAAAAGTCGGCTCGCACTGAATCCTTGCCGGCCAGAACAACGGTCCTGCGTGATTCCGCATACCCCGTTTTTCTCGTCACGACCATCACGCTGTCACCGAAGCAGTTCCATGCCTCAATGCTGTCGATGACATACCGGCCTGCGGCGTCGGTAATGGCCATGACGTTGGATTGAACAGTCTGATAGGGGACCAGCGCTTCCACCGTGCATGCGGGCACCGGAAGCGGCAGGACTGATACGGTGTCGGCCCGCCGCGCCATTCCCGGCGAGGAAGGCGTCTGGACGGTCCCGCGAATTGTGCAATATGCGGGAGAGACCCGGAAGCTGAAAATCTCCTGATTAGTTGCGCTATCAACAACCGCATATTTCCCGACCGCCAGTCTGCCGAATTCATATCGCGGGCCGTGTTCGGTGAGCACTTGGTTGCAGGTAAAGTAGTTCGGCATGTATTCCTGATATGAAACCGTGAGCGCATAGAGAGTGCAGGCCGCCGTGACGCATGTTTCCGGCGTTTTCTTGAATGACGCATGATACATCGACACACAGTCGGTTGTTCCCTGTCCCTTGACAATCCACAATGAGACGCTGTCGCCGTATTTTGGATTTTGAGGCGTGAGCCGGTATTGAGGATACACTTGAGCGGCGGCACTTTGATTCAGCGAGCCAAAATCAACGACGATAAGCGCGGAAAAGCCCGCGACCTGCAATGCCAATCGTTTCTTCATGGTCTCCTCCACTTTTCTTGAGCCGGCGAAACCGGCATCATTGTTCTAGTCTTTGACGGGAATTCCTTATTTCGTCAATGCGCACGACGTGCGAAAGCGTCTCTTTTGAATCTGTCGACAAGAAACACGGGATGGCTTTCAACACGCGTATTTCCCCAGGCAATAGACAAAACAAGCAATTGATTTGGCGATGATAGCGCGGGCTTGATGTCAACATGATTCATCGAAAGAATCGCTGAATAAAGCGTTTTGCCGGATAGATCATGCAGTGAGATCCTCGAATAAAGCGGCGGAATACCTGCTATGTCAATGCTCATAATGTCGTCATGGGAAATAAGTTGAATTGCAGAGTGACTTTCGGGATATAGCGGAGTATTTTTCGCAATGGTAGGATTGTTCAATTCTATCCAAACGCTGTCGGAAATCGATGAGTCAAGAACCGATTTCGCGATAAGATAGCCTTCCGCCGGAGTTTGTGCATCACCAAAGAAAACGGATATAAGTTGAGCGGAATCCTCTTCGAATTTTGGGAGAGAACCCGTCATAGACCAATTTGAAAATACTAAACCGATATTGTTGCCGTAAGCATCATAGCCAACAGCACTCAGAATATATTGGGCGACGGAAGCCAATAATGAAACCGTATCCGGAGCCGATTCTCCGCCGAAACCTCTCATCCGAATCCTGTTGATTTCGGAAGGCGAAACTTTAAAAAGCGTTGTGCTGTCTTTTATTTGGCCCATACGTATAAAAAGTTGATGGGGGCTGTCGCCGGAATAAGGGGCATTGAACAGAATGATTTTGATGGTGTCAATTCCATTGGAGAAGCATTGATTAATGGATATTGATGTGTCAGGATTATGATTGAGCATGTATGCATTCCCCCCAACGATAATGGATGGGTGGGGCTGAGAAGGAAGGGAATTTAAAATGTCCTGATAAATAACCGGAGCGCAAAAAGTTCCTGGAATCAAACCATTTTGATCAGAGATTAGAATTGCGGCCACTATCGTATCGCCGGCGACCATTTGTTGGGATACTATGGCTATATCCACACGGTTTGGTTGAGCATGCGGATAGGTCAAAAGAACGAGCAGCGATAAAATGACGAGGCCTGCCGGGTTGAACTTTGCCATAAAGACTATTTCCTTCATAATTGCTGCTGTCACTATCACGCATCAATGGTATTCAGCCCCTTCAATTTCCGTGATCCTTATTTTATTATGATCAAAGGCCCGGCATGGAATGAACCGCCATGTGATTCACGGACAAAGTGCACTCCCGCGGGCAAGCGGCCGCTCATACGAACGCCCGGAATCCTGCCATTGAGCTCAAGGAAAGCGGTCCGTGCGCACCGCGCGATCCTCTCATTATGCCGCGACAATCCATGGTTCCATGCTTTCCTATCTGGCCGAATGCTACTTGTCATTGCGGAAAGGAAATCGTCAAGCCTTATCGAGACGCCGGGAAAAGACGCTGACGTGATTTTGCCGCCGGCGAGAAAATAGCCCGCGGGTTCGGAGAAATGCCCCGGATCAACGCCGATACTGGAAATCGTGGAAATGGAATCGAAAAATGAAACAAACGGCCTGTTGATCAGAATCCCGCAGCCGTCCGTGCAGTAGCCGCGATATGTGAGCCATAGGGAAGCGACTGCGGCAGCGCCCTTGAGCGTCGAGTCGATGACAACATGAACGCTTTCCTGGACAAGATCCTCGATCCAGATGCTTTCGGGGATAGAAGCAACGCTGTCGATATGGCCGATCATCATGCGGCCGGTCCGTGTATACTCCGCCTTCAGGCTATCGAGAAGATCTTGTTCGTATGAAGTGTCGATACTGCAAGTATCGGCAATCGGGCCCTGCGCCGTCCACAACTGATAATAGCATCGTGTGACTTCCACCACGCCCGGACCGGTCGTATCGAGGGACGTGGATTTGATGCCCGATGCGATGCAATCGGGAAGTGCCTGAAGCGCGAGTATCAGCACGAAGCACACAGGCGGAATTGTTCTTTTCATACCGAGACGCTCCCGTTGCGATGAAGATTACTTGATGATCGCCCTGATTTCACTCGCGTCAAATGAACCGTTTCCCGCTATCCTGATGCATGCGACATGCTTTCCCGGCGTCGTCCAGGCGGCGACACGCCGCCCACGCGTATCGAAGGTCTGAATACGTCCATTCAGACGTCTCTGCGTAATAATTGACATATACGCATTCCGGCGTCCCTGATCCACGGCGCTCCCTCCGGCATTGGTCTGCAGGAGCTTCCACGTTTCGCTCCAATAGGCGTCCATCAGACATGAAGGTGAACGATTGAAATATCTCACGGGTCCGATGCCGGCGGCCGTGATTAGCCAATTTGGCTCATCGCACTGCTGCATTCCGCCGCGGCACGGCGAGGGATCTATGATTTTTGCGGAAATTGAATTGCCGCCATATAGCACCGACGTATCACGAATGATGAGCGTACCGGCCGGCAGCGCCCCGGCAGGATCGTGCGCCATGATACTGCAGGTGTCGCTGTCCCTGGTGATCGCATTGCCCGGCTCCAGCCAGTGCAGGTAGAGCGAATCACGCGTAATCCTGGGCGGCGAATAGACGGAGTCGTAGCCCGGGCTTCCGGTGATGATCTGACCGGGAGTGAATGTCCTGCGCAAAAGGTTGCGGGTTTGCTCAATCATTGCGGTCACCTGCGAGGGATACGACTTCGTGGCAATGATGGAGCGTATCTCCCATTTGATGCTTCCGGAATCAACGACGATAGATCCCCATCCGCCCGAAGATGAACCATAGCTGAAAAGCCAGTAATTGCCGACCTTTGCGGGAAAATGATCGCCCGCTCCCCACGCACCAACCACTGCGCCTGCGCATATCGCATATCCTATCATCCGCGCTGAAATAGGGATTTTCTTTGTCATGAAGCGCATACTACCTCCCCTTTGTCAAAGCCATTCCATCTCTCACCACGTCACGAACCGCACGATCCCTCTGCCATACCGCATGTCGGCCGCGTTGCCGGCAAGGTCCTTGACTGTCGCGAAGTTGACCCCGATGGTATCAAGCCGCGCGTCCTTGTCCGGCGCGACCACGGCGGTGATCACCCCGCTGGTCGTGCTGAACCATCGCCACGAGGGGTTCGAAACCGCGTAAGCGCTGTCGCCGCTGCCGAGCGCCGAAACGCCGCCTTCCTTGACGTTTATGGCCGGGTCGCCGGTCGTGTCAAGCGGCTCGCACGTGCCGCCGGCTAGGTTCCGCAAGGAGACGAGAAGCTCGATGGTATCGGGCAGCGCCCCGCCGAGGTTGTCAAAGGTTTTATACGACGGCGAAACCGACACCGTCGAGCGATCGGTGGAAATCGCCGGCTGCGTCTTGTCCTTTACAAATAGCACCGTCGAAGAATCGGGGTCCGACGTCACGTTTCTCGCCCGCGCGAGCACCATGTATGCTTGTGTTTGTCCGTTGACGAAAAAAGCGGGCGTTTGAAGGGCCGCCGCGGTATCGATGCTTCCCGCTTTGGCAAGCGCCCACAGGGAATCCCTGCCGACCTGCTTCGAGTAGATATCGTACAGCGATGCGCCGGCGACCCTGCTCCAGTGCACTACGAGCGCCGACGTGTTGTAATCGACGATCGTGGTGTCGCCCGCGATGATCCCCAATGCGCGCACCGGATCGAGCGACGCGGCATTTGAGGAGACTTCGAAGGTGAGGGTCGTGTTGCATGCGCCGCCGTTGACGCCTTTGAGCGAAAGCGCAAGCGTGTATTGGCTGTAGATCCACCCGCCGCTCTGGGGCTTCACGTAAAGAGTCTCTCGGTCCGCGGAGAACGTTGCGCCGCTCAGAATCGTCGATGATCCGAGCTTGAGCGCAATGTCGCCGAACTTGACCTGGGATGTGTCGATCGCGCTTGAAAAAACGACCGTTGCCCTGTCTGCGGGGGTCATGGATTTGAGATTCGTCGACAGCACGAGCAGCTCGGACGCGGGCTGCAGCGTCAGGACCATTGACGGCACGGCGATGATGTCGCCCTCGCGCGTACCGGCGACCGTCACCTCTTTGCCTAGCGCGTAGTCCTTTCCTGAGAGCGTAAATCGCTTCACGGACAAAGTGTAGGTTGTCTGCTCGGGAAGGCTGTCGAACCAATATTCGCCCGCCGCATTTGCCGTTGCGCTCTGAAAGGGCGCCAGGAACTGGGGAGGCATTCGCAGCTCGACAATGGCCCCTTGGGCAGGCTTCTTCCCACCGTTATCATCGACATAGACGCTGCCTCTCAGTTTCACACCGAGCTTGCACATCCGGTAGATGCCCGAATCGCTGATGACCGGAGCATGGGTGACCGTGTCGATGCGCGCCGAAAGCGTCGACCTGATAGCCGCGTATCCGCTCTTCTGGAATATCAGGATGTAGGTTCCGGTACTGACATCAGCAAACTCCGCCACACCCAGTGAGTTGGTCACGCCCGTGTCGACGCCGGCGATCTCGACGCTCACCCCGCTCAGCACGCCTCTGGTGTAGGCGTCAAGGACAAGCAACTGCATCCGCCCTATCGTGGTGTCGGCGGACCGCCGGTTCTCCATGCTGTCGCCGGGCATGGTGATATTCACGGTGACATTGGCGGGATTCGGCGTTTGATTGCAGCGGGAAAACAATCCGATCCCCGCCAGCGACAAACATGCGATGACGAGCATGTTTTTCATATTTCAATGCTCCTTTCAAGAACATGGAGAAAAATCTCACGGCGATTTCCTGTCGATCAAGCACCGCAGCGATCGGATTACCGGACCGGCCCGGATTTGGAGCACGTAGCTGCCCGCCGTCAGACTGCCGGCGGCGTTCCACCGCACCACGTCCGAAACGGCGTTCGGGACCACGCGGCTCGCGATGCATCGCCCGCCGATGTCGAAGATCTCGAGTTCGATTCTTCGCACGTCAAGCGAGCGGGGAAGGCCGATCTCAAACGAACTTCCGATACTGCGCACCGAAAAATCACTTCGAGCGGCGGGATTGCTGTTTTTGACAACATTCGCCTGGGCCGGACCGGAGATGAGTTGGTCGAGCGAGACGTTCGCCAGATTGTCGCCGCTTTTGATGGTGTAAACCGGCTCCGAAGGCCCGGAAGGCCTCCATATGAGCGCCGCGCCGCTCAAGGTGTCATATGCATTGACATACACGCCGGCATCATCGCGAAAAGACAGGACAACAGAAGGCGCCGGCGATTCTGCATAGCGCACCGGCGCCGCCGTCCCCTTCCACAGCAGCATGCCGGGCTCCAGCGCCAGAAGGCTGGTATAGCGGCTGACAACATGGTAATCCATCCCGATCGTCGTGATCAGGCCGGCGTTGTGCGTGGAATCCTGATCGGTGAGCTGCTCTGCTTTGCGGAACGCCCACAGCGCCGCCGGGTCCGCCGAATCGACCGGCAGATCGGGGACCGCGCCGGCGATGGTGTTCAAGAAACACCTGCCGCCGATCCGTCCCTTGACAAACATCCCATAGACGCCGTTGTTCCTGATAAAGCGTCCCGCCACCCACAGCCCGAGGCCGGTCTGGTCCGATTGATACGTGTAGCAAACGTCGGAGATGTTGTCCACGGCGACGATCGCGACCTGATTTACCGCCGCATCGAGGCCCGCGGGGAAAAGGTCGGGCAGTTTGGGTTCATAACGCTTCTTGCCGTCGGGCGTGCAATAGACATGGAAGTCGTAATATTGGCTGCCGCTGAGCGTTGCCAGGCGGCAGCCGCCCGATTTTCCGGCCAGTTGGGCCAGCATTTGATTGTCGCTCATAGTAAACAGCATGCTCTCCGATGAGTCGAGAAGCGTCCCCGCGGCCGAAATGGCCTGATCGTCAGAAGAGATCGCATCAAGGTCGCTGATCACGATGAACAACTGTTTTTTCGCCTGCTGAACGACTTTTCGAAGGGCGCAAACCGTCGAGGCGTCGGCAAGCGGGATGCATGCGACAATGGCGCGATAGGCGCTGTCCAGGTTTCTTGACGTCAGGGGCATCGGGACATCGAACAGCATCCGCGTATCATCTTCGGCCTTTCCCGCAATCGCGAGATTGAACAGGCTGCTTGTGTCAAGGTAGTCGTGCAGGCAGAGCACCGCGAGCTTCTTGATCAACTCGATGTATCGCGCCCGCAGATCGATGATAATGACGCGTGTGCGGGGCTCAGGCTCAAGCGCCACGGTCGAATCGGAAAGCTGCTCGTGGAAGCCGAAAACCGGCAGGCTGTCCCTGTCCCTCCCCATCCAGACGAATTCATGTGACCGGCCAAAGGGATTAGGCGCGGTTATCTCGCCCGCCCCAAGCCGAAAAAGGCATTCGCCTCTGAGCGCCAATTCTTTTTGCCATGAAAAGACGCCGCCGCCCAGGCCGGGAATCGTTACCGCATACGTGAACGAATCACTTGCCGTAAACGACGCGCTCATGAAGCCGATAGGCTTGTTGTCTTCCACCGGATCGCAGAAACGCGCTTTCGCAATATCGAATGTAAACGGCAGGACCGCCGCTGCGATGCTGTCGACCGTATTGTCGAGCGTGTGCTGAACGACAATGGCGACTTTGCGCTGCTGGTTCGACGAAGCCGGATAGATCCTCAACTGATACTTCCCCTTGCCGTCATAATTCAGCACCGAGGGGTCGCGGTGGTGGTTGACGATGCTCTCGTACTGCTGGTTTGCCAGGTCCCTGCGCTGGATGAATCCTTCCTGCCGCTGGCCGTTTACCCAGAGGAAAAGCCTGGTGACGGCGAAATCGGGAGGAAGGGAGAAATCGCAGATGATTTCCAGGCTGTCAAGGTCCTGGGACGCCCAGTATTGCGCGCCGTCCACGGCATAGGCGGACTTGTAGCTGCGCGGCCGGACCACCAGCGTCGCCTGGGTGACGGCCACGCCGTGATCGATTTTCGCGTCGAGCATGACGGTATCGATCGAGGTGTATACCTTCTGGCGGGGCTCTCCGTTCGGCAGCGTCACGGTAGAGCCGCAGATGAAGGAATGCAGGTCGAGGCCCGCCCATGCGCACATCGCATATCCCATCATCATCCACGCTGAAATGCGGATTTGCTTCATCATAGAAGACCTCCTCTTAGCATTACGGATTGATGATTTTGCCTTCACCGAGCTGCGATTGCGGTGCGCTTCACCCGGGGAGCGGTCACGATTCGTCCGTCAACGGTGACGCCGCATCCGCGCGAGCGCCCTTGCATGACGGCAAGGCGTACCCTCGGATGTTTCTTGACATGCGCGCCCGGAGTCATACCCGCCCGGATACCCGTGCGGTCGCCCACGATCTCGGTGATGACGAAGACGGTATCGTTGCCCTGCCACGCGATAGCGGCGTCTTGATCGAAATAGCCGTGGAGGAGCTTTCCCACAAAGGAGGGCCAGCGACTCATGATCGGCAGGTAGTATCCTCCGTCAAGCTCACGCACGGCGGCAACGCATCGCCGGGCGCCGGTAGTATTGTTGACGATTGCGAAACCCGCGCATCCGGAGTTATTCAGCCAATCCTCGTAATAAACAGGCTGGTCCGGCGCTACGGGAAGTCCCTGCGGCGGCAGCGAAAACGCCGCATCCAGCCCGCAACCGCGAACGCCGTTGACGCCCCAGACGCCTCCCAGAGAATCGCCGGTAAACCATGAATTGTAGGCAAGGACCTTCCGCTGCTTCGTCCAGAACTGTCCGTCGCCATGATCCCATGCGCGCAAAGAATCCTGAACCAACTGACGCTGCGCCATGGTCATCGATACCGCGCCCAGCGACGGGTCGCTCAGCCAATCAAGCTCCACCCGTACTGCGGCGGCAAAGTCGAAGGAGTCGGGGTTCATCGTGGTATCGAGAATCACGGCAAGGCGGGGCAGCGTGGTGTCGGTCTGGTAGGAGATGCTGAAACGGCCCAGCATCACCATCGCCTTTTGCGGCGCATAGTGGCTGCGATAGGAATAGATGACGCTGTCGCCCGATTTTTCCCTGGTGAAGTTGACTCCCGCCGTTCCCAGGCCTTCGATCGCCGCGAAGTTGGTCGCCTCTCCGTTGTTCCAGACCACACCGGCGGCCCAGCGGTCGGCGGGATTGACGCATGCATGGGCCGCACCCCAGAGGAGCGCGCCCATGCTCAGGCTGAACGAAATTCCAAACGCGAAATGCCGGTGTCTTTCCGTCATGATCTCCTCCTCGTGCGGCAACCCCTTATCATTGGTTTGGATAAATGTGCGCGGTCAAGGCGCGGCCGTTCGCCGTGACGCGCGCCAGCAGCATGCTCGGTCCGCGGCGGCCGGCCATGGCCGGCTTGACATCGCAGCACAATCGATGCGTCCCGGGCCGTTCCGCGCTTCCGGCGCAGCGGCCGAGGACCTCGCCTTTCGGCGTCAGAATTTCCATTGATATCGCGGCAGCAACTCGCGTTGTGACAATCGCCT
>Ga0315279_10004306_pt1 | contig 19156 bp, 19 predicted proteins | sample YL17G06_20_MG_FD_203694 | JGI IMG/M metagenome (GOLD analysis project Ga0315279, IMG submission 203694) | Sediment microbial communities from Yellowstone Lake, YNP, Wyoming, USA - YL17G06_20 | ecosystem: Environmental > Aquatic > Freshwater > Lake > Sediment | place: USA: Wyoming | collected... | reverse complement strand
TATTTTTACATTATCTATAGTAAAACTAGGCCATAAAAATGACTACTGACGCCAAGAAACAAGCAATCTTAACCGCCATTTCCCAAATAGAAAAAGCCTACGGTAAAGGAGCCATTATGAAAATGGGTGAATCTGTAGGCAAATTGGAAGCAGAAGCAATTTCCACCGGCTCGATTCCTCTTGATCTGGCCCTCGGTATTGGTGGATTACCCAGGGGCAGAATCATTGAAATTTTCGGACCGGAAGCGTCTGGTAAGACAACTTTGGCGCTTTCAGTTATCGCCCAAGCCCAGAAAGAAGGCGGTACTGCTGCCATTATTGATGTTGAGCATGCTTTAGATCCGGCTTGGGCCCAACTGGTTGGCGTCAATTTGGAAGATATTTTAATTTCACAACCGGATACCGGCGAACAAGCATTAGAAATCACTGAAACATTAATTAGATCTGGTGCTGTCGATGTTATAGTCGTTGATTCTGTCGCCGCACTGGTTCCTCGGGCCGAAATTGAAGGCGAAATGGGGGACTCAATCATGGGGGTTCAGGCTAGACTTATGTCCCAAGCCCTTCGCAAACTCACTGGCGCAATTTCAAAATCAAAAACCGTCACTGTTTTTACCAATCAACTTCGCGAAAAAATTGGTGTGATGTTTGGCAATCCTGAGGTTACTCCCGGCGGTCGAGCCCTTAAATTTTATTGCTCAATTCGTCTGGATATCAGAAAAATCGAAAACATCAAAGACGGCGAAAAGGTTATTGGCACCAGACACAGGGTAAAAGTGGTCAAGAATAAACTAGCCCCGCCCTTTAGAGTTGCTGAATTTGACATCATGTCTGATGAAGGAATTTCCAAAGAAGGCGGTCTTTTAGATGTAGCCCTGGAACTTGGTTTAATCACTAAATCAGGGGCTTTCTTTCGTTGGGGGACAAAATTAATTGGTCAGGGCAGAGAAAGCACAAAGGAGTATTTCAAAGAACATAAAAAAGAATTTGCCGCCTTAGAAAAAGAAATTTGGGCTAAAGTTAAAAAGGGTCTGCCGCAAAAACCTGCCAAAGTAACCAATTCCGAAAGTGAAGAAACCGAAATCCTAGAAGAAGTTGCCACAGCTTAAAAGTGCCTCAGATTTCTGCAATTGAACCCCAAAAAAGAAATAAGGACCGTTTTAATGTCTTTTTGGACGGACATTTTGCCTTTGGCATTGACGCATCAACACTTTTTGAAAATCAGCTTAAAGTCGGCAAAGTTTTAAAAGAAGAGGAAATTCCCAAGATCCTCCAAAAAGAAGAACTTTCAAAACTGATGGATCGGGTACTTCATTTTCTCTCTTACCGTCCTAGAAGTGAAAAAGAAATTACCGATTATTTGATTAAAAAAATTGCAGCTAAAGAAAATATTAAATACCATCAGGCAAAAGATAGTCCCTTGATTGCCCAAGTTATTGAAAAGCTTAAAAGATATAAATACATCAATGACCTTGAATTTGCTAAATGGTTTATTTCTTCACGGATCAAATCAAAACCAAAAGGGGTAAGACTTTTAAAACTTGAGCTTTTTAGAAAGGGGATTAGTAAAGATATTGTCGAAAAAGTCCTTTCCAAAAATTTAAATCAAAATGAATTAGCCAAAAAGGCCATTGAAAAAAAAATAAAAAAGTGGCAAAAACTCCCCGATTTAGAACTCAAGAAAAAACTTTACAGCCACCTTTCCTCAAGAGGTTTTGATTTCGAAACAATCAAACAAGCAATCAAGGAACTCATATAAATTGCTACCGTTTTATTTGCAATTACAAGAAAAAAGCGCTAATATTAGACCTTGAAAGTAGCAATCAGAAGGTAGTTTATTTTAGTCTAATGGACTATATTTCTAACACTTTCTTCAAAAAATAAAAACATAAAGGCTTATCCAAAAGCCAATTCACCTCTGTTGTCTGCTTTCATAAAAATCTATGGCACAATTTGATCACAGTCCTAAAAAGGTAGTTGTTTCTGTTGGTAGACAAACAGCTTCCATCGACGACCCAAGAGTTACTGCTCGCGAAATTATCCAAGATGCCAGGGACGAGGCTTTTAGGATTAAAAAAGCGGCCGAAGAGGAAGCCCGAAAAATTCGCCAAGAAGTTTTAGAAATTGAAAAAAGAATCGCCCAAAAAGAAGAGAGTTTGGAGAAAACACTTCGCGAGATCGAAAAAAAAGAGAAACAAACTGAATTATCCAAAGAAGCCCAAGCCAAAAGAGAACAAGAACTTTCTTCCATCAGAAAAGATTTAGTAGCTAAACTTCAAAAAGTTTCTTCTTTGACTGCCGAAGAAGCCAAAAAATTGATTTTAGAAAATCTTGAAGAAGAGCTCAAAGGTGAAATTGCCAAAAGAATTAAAGAGGTCGAAGAAAAGATTAGAGAAGAGGCCGATACTAAAGCTAAGGAAATCCTAGTCAATGCGATGATTGCTGGTGCCACTGATTGGGTAGCAGAATATACTATTTCCACAGTCAAATTGGAATCAGAAGAAATTAAAGGCAGAATAATTGGTAAAGAAGGCCGAAATATTCGCGCCTTTGAATTATCAACAGGCGTGGATGTGGAGCTTGACGCCGAAAATCCTAATGAGGTCAGACTTTCCTCTTTCGACCCTGTTAGACGGGAAGTAGCAAGGCTTGCCTTGGAATGGTTAATAAAAGATACCAGAATTCAGCCAACCCGAATTGAACAATTAGTCGAAAGGGCCAAAAAACAAGTAGCTTCCGATATGTCAGAGGCCGGTCGGCGTGCCGCCTATGAACTTGGGCTTTATAACCTTCCCCAAGAAGCACTCGATGCTTTAGGCCGATTAAAGTTTAGGTATTCCTACGGTCAGAATCAGTTAATTGCCGCAATAGAAACAGCTAGGATTGCCAAAAAGCTTGCCCAAGAAATTGGTGCCAATATCCAAGTGTGTGCTGCCGGTGGCCTTTTTCATGATATCGGTAAAATTGAGGTTGAAAAAGAAGGGACTCATGTGCAATTGGGTGCAGAACTTGTTAAGAAATGGAATTTTCCTCAGGAAGTAATTGACTGTATTGCCCAACATCATGAAGACGAACCGTTTTCTCGGATTGAATCGGTGATTGTTCATCTAGCCGATGCTGTTTCTGGGGCCAGACCTGGTGCCAGACACGAGCCGGTGGAAGAGTACATCAAAAGACTTGCAAATATTGAAAAAATTGCTACAGATTTTGAAGGAGTAAAAAGTGCTTATGCAATTCAAGCTGGTAGAGAAGTCCGAGTTATTGTCGAACCGCAAATAGTTGACGATAGTGGTATTGTTAAACTCTCCCATGATATCCGAGAGAAATTAGAAAAGGAATTAAATTACCCTGGCCAAATCACTGTTACAGTTATCCGTGAAACTAGAGCAGTTGACATTGCCAAATAGACTGATATAATCCTAAAGTAACATGACAAAGAATGAGCTTATCAGCCGGGTCGCTAAGAAGGTTGGTCTTTCTAAAAAAGCAGCTGTTGAGACGGTGAATGCAATTTTTGGTAATATTCGTGAGGCTTTGGTAAAAGGTGACAAAGTAGTAGTATCCGGTTTTGGTACGTTTAAGGTAAGGTCCCGAGCAACCAGAACTGGTAGGAATCCCCAGACAGGATCATCTATTAAAATCGCCGGTCACAAACTTCCGGGTTTCACCGCCGGCAAAACCCTCAAACGCCTTTTCAAATAACTCCAGCACCTCTCCACTTGTCATCCTGAACTTGGTTCAGGATCTAATTCTGAGAAGTGAGTTGTGAGAATTGTTTTAAGCGGCTTTTAAAAGATTCTTCAATACTTTTACTTTCGATTTATAGACCAATTCTTGTCTGGCGACATGAAGCTGGTATCTATTATCAACCACACGTACAGGTCCGGAAACATCAACAACCACTGAGATAAGTTCATTTGGTCTATCAATTTCAGTTACTTCAATATTTGAGTCTGAGGGTAATTGTTCTGCATCAAAAACCACAGATGGGTTGGGAATTGCACCTATCTGGTGTTGAATGTCTTCAAGGACTGATCTAACAGCTTCATCAGAGCTACTTATTATCTTTTCTGTTCTTTCTTTTTGATCTGTTTCTGGCATTTTACTTTCCTTCTACGACTAAACCCGCCTGGCAAATTAATTCGCAAGCGGGCCGTTTCTTCCAGCCGCAATATAATCCTTTTGAGGCTAAAAGTCAAGGCAAGTACCATCTGGTACTTGCCGCAGACCCCGTGGAATCGCTCTTCGAGCCGTGTATGAATAATACTGAAAAGGCGAGAAGAAAGATTAATCGGGGTCAAATAGATTTATGCTAGAATTCAAATATGAGCATCATTAAAGTTGATAAATTAACCAAAATTTATTCTGTTGCCCAAAAAGAATCGGGTTTTTTAGGTACTCTAAAATCATTTTTCCATCGTCGCCACAAACAAATTAAAGCCGTTGATGAAGTGACCCTTGAAATTGACGAAGGTGAACTAGTAGGTTTTATCGGCCCCAATGGGGCGGGTAAAACAACCACCCTTAAAATTTTGTCCGGACTTCTTTATCCAACATCGGGAGAAGCAGAAGTCTTAGGATTTACTCCCTGGCAAAGAAAACCCCAGTTTCAAAAACAGTTTGCTTTTGTCGCCGGTCAGAAGAATCAACTCTGGTGGGATCTTCCTGCATATGAAACTTTTCTTCTCAACAAAGAAATCTATGGAGTTTCCGATAAAGATTTCAAAGAAAGAATAACCTATCTTTCTCGCTTGCTTGATATTTCTGATCTTTTAAAAACACAAGTTAAGAAATTATCTTTGGGGCAGCGAATGAAAGCTGAACTTGTTGCAGCCCTTATCCATCAACCCAAAATTTTGTTTTTAGACGAACCAACAATTGGTCTTGATGTTATCGCCCAAAAGAAAATGCGCGATTTTATAAAAAACTATAACCAAACATTTGGCGCAACAATAATTCTCACTTCTCACTATATGGGTGATGTTGAAGAGTTATCCCAAAGGGTAATTATTATTGATAAAGGAAAGATTATTTACGATGGTCAACTTTCAAAAATAGTTTCAAAGTTTGCCAAACATAAAATCATTAGTCTTGATTTTGAAAAAGAAATATCTAGGTCTCAACTGACAACATTTGGCAAAATTAAAGATTATGATAAGTTTTCTAGCAAAATCGAAATTTCCCGAAGCCAAATAATAGATACAACCGCCAGAATTTTGAGAGAACTTCCGGTAAGAGATCTTGCTATAGAAGAACCTCCAATCGAAGAAATCATCAGAATGATCTTTACAAAAAATAAATGAAAAAATATTTGGCAGTTGTTCGAATAACTTTTGCCAATGTTCTTGTTTATCGCTGGGAATATTTAATTGCTCAATTTCGAGCTATTTTACTTTTGATCACTTTATATTTTCTTTGGACGCAAGTTTTTAAGACAAGAATTAATCTTTTTAATTTTGATCGAGGACAGATTATCACTTATGTATTCTTGGCAACAATCCTTCGCCAATTTGTGATTATTAGTGCTACTGATCAGATTGCTGCCGAACTTCAGTCCTGGGGAAAATTTTTCTCATATTTGCTTCGACCGATCGGCTATTTCCGCTATTGGTTTACAGTTGATTTGGTCTATAAATTTTCTAGTTTAATTTCAATTTCTTTAATTATCTTTATTCTTACTAAGATTTTAAATATAACTCTAATTAAGCCCAGTGATTTTCTCTACGTTCTATTATTCGTCGCTGCTATTTTAATTGCGATTCTAATTTATTTTTATTTCAATATTTTAGTTTCAACAGCAGGCTTTTGGACGAGTCAAGTTTGGGGCTTACAGTTTTTGGTAGTTTTGATTTTGGAGTTTTCAGCAGGTGCTTATTTTCCTCTTAATGTCCTACCAACTAATCTACAGTTTTTTATCAAACTGACCCCATTTCCTTATCTCTTGTACTATCCAATCAGTATTTTTCTGGGTAAATTATCATATCTTGAGTCAATCCAGGCAATTTTAATCGCAGCCCTATGGCTTTTAGTAATTTTTCTCTTGACAAAATTTGTTTGGGGTAAGGGCCTTAAAGCTTACGAGGCTTGGGGAGGATGACCTCTGCTATGTAGAGGAATTTCAAATTTCACTTTTGCGAAGCAAAACTTCGCAAGATTATGTCAAATTTTAAATTTTCAATCTTAAAATACTGTAAAGTGTGGTTGAGATTAGGAAAGATGAGATTTCAAGAATATTATATTCAATCGCGACTTCATTCCTTGTTTTTAATCTCTGGCAAACTTGTTCGTTTCTCTTTCTTTTTTATTTTTATTATTGCCCTTTTAACCAAGACCCAAACTTTGGCCGGATTTAGTCTGTATCAAACCTTACTCTTTTTCATGACCTTCAATTTAATTGATATTACTAGCCAATTTTTCTTCAGATCTGCTTATGCGATTGGCTGGATGATCAATAAAGGGGAAGTTGATTTTATCCTGACTCAACCTATAAATAGTCTGTTTCGAATAATTTCCGACAATATTGATTTTCTGGATCTTGCGACGCTGGCACCCGTGATTATGGTTTTGGGTCTAGTTATCACAAGACTCCAAACTCCAATCACCTCCACCAATTTCATACTTTACATATTGCTTTGTTTTAATGCCCTTTTAATTGCATTTTCCATCCATGTTGCAATCATTGCACTTTCTATTCTGACTCAAGAAATATCAAGCGAAATTTGGATCTATCGCGACTTAATGACCATGACCAGATTTCCGATTGATATCTACTCGCGATCAATTCAACTGGTCTTGACTTTTCTTGTCCCAATTGCCGTGATGGTTTCTTTTCCAGCAAAAGTGTTACTTGAAGTCTTGTCTTGGCAATGGATTATTCTTGCTTTTTTAATTGGGGCAATTTCTTTTGGGGTAAGCATCAGATTTTGGCATTTTGCTCTTAGGAAATATTCTTCAATCTCAACATAATCCTAATTAGTGTTAAGATTATTTATATGGAGAAGCGAGACGGATTTATCACACATCAAGTCAAAAGTTTCGGCAATGCTTTTGAAGGAATCATTTACAGCTTTAAAACCCAACTGCACTTTAGACTTCACATCATTGCTCTTATCATAGTTGTATTACTTGGTTTAGTTTATTCGATTAGCATTTTTGAGTGGCTAATTGTCATTTTAATTTCCTCAGCAGTGATTTCCGCAGAAGCCATAAATACTGCCATTGAAGAAACCTGTAATTTACTGCATCCAGATGTTCACCCTCATGCAAAAATCGCCAAACACTGTGCTGCAGGAGCAGTTCTTATCCTTTCAATTGCCGCCATCATTATCGGAGTAATTATCTTTATCCCAAAAATCTTCTTATAAAATTTTTTGAAGTTTATATTTTATCTTTAGCTACTACAATGATACATATCATCGTAGTGAAGTTAATTTTTAACTCGATCATAAGTGTTTTATATGTTAGAATTCATAATCTATGTCTCCAAAATTTTTCATCAAAACTTTCGGTTGTCAGCAAAACTGGGCAGATAGCGAAAGAATTACAAGTTACTATCTGGCACGAGGATTCAGAAAAGCCAGATCAATAAAGACCGCCTCAGAGATAGTCATCAACACCTGTATGGTTCGCCAATCAGCCGAAGATCGCGTCACTGGTTTCGTCAAAAACATCGTCAAGGAAAAAACTCGCCGAAGGCCCAAAATAGTCATCACTGGTTGCATGGCCGGGATGATTGTCAGAGATGAGAGCGGTAAATATTTAAAGATTCTTAGAAAAAGAATGCCAGAAGTTGACGAATTTCTACCGTTTGAAGAAGTTGGTTTTGACTATCCAGCCCTCCGTAACGACATTACCCATGCTTGGGTACCAATTTCCAACGGCTGTAATAATTTTTGTACTTATTGTGTTGTTCCCTTCACTCGAGGTCGCGAAATCTCTCGACCATTTGAAGACATCATAAGTGAAGTCACAGAACTTACGGAAAGAGGATGCAAGGAAGTTACGCTTCTTGGCCAAAATGTTAATTCTTATGGCTCCGATTTAGTTAAGAACTCAAAGCATCATTACAAACTTCCTGATGGTCGAATCGTCAGGCCGGTGATGGTTAAGCATTTAGGCAGATATCGGATCCCCACACTTTTTCCGTATCTCTTAGAAGAAGCTTGTAAGATTGACGGCATAAATACTGTCAAATTCATTTCTTCCAATCCCTGGGATTTTTCTGATGAACTGATTGATGTTATTGCCAAAAACCCTAAGATTGATAGGAATATTCATCTGCCTGTTCAATCAGGAGACGACAGAATTCTTAAAAAAATGAATAGGTGGTACACACAAAAAGAATACTTGGCTCTTGTTAAGAAAATTAAATCAAAAATCAAAGATGCTCAAATCTCCACCGATATCATTGTCGGGTTTCCTACCGAAACCAACAAGCAGTTTCAAAATACGGTTCAATTGGCCAAAAAAGCTGGTTTTGCCTACGCGTACATTTCCAAATATTCACCCCGGCCAAACACGGCTGCAGCAAAAGCATTTAAAGATGATATTCCTTATAAGGAGAAGGGACGCCGATTCCACATCCTTGATCAACTAATCAATCACAAGGGGAATCTTCGAACAGCCGTCCACTGATAATCAAACAATTAATCTTCGTTAGGCACTCTATTTTTTTGTCTGTTTTCTTCTTGTTGGTTCTCAATACCCAAGGAAGAATCAATGATATAAAGTGGTCGTCGTTTTACTTCTTCGTAAACTCTACCCAAATATTCCCCGATAATTCCAACAGAAATTAGCTGTATACTTCCTAAAAAAAGTATGATCACAGTAGTGGAAGCCCAGCCTGGGACAGTGTGGCCAGTAATAGTTCTATACAGAGAATAAATTATCAATAAAAGCAAAATAGCGACTGTAGCAATTCCCATTATTGAAACTATTCTTAACGGTAGAAGCGAGAAAGATAAAATACCGTCAAGTGCGAATTTAATCATTGAAAATAATGGATATTTCGTTTTTCCCGAAAATCTTTTACCTCTCGTAAATTCTATACCGCACTGAGGAAATCCAACCCAACTTATCAGTCCCCTCATGAATCTTTGGTATTCCCTTGTTCTTCTTAAGACTAAAATAACTTTTTTGGATATTAATCTGAAATCACCTGTATCAAGCGGGATTTTTGTTCCGGATAGAATTCTCATAAGTCTATAAAAAATAGAAGCTGAAAGTTTTTTAAAAATACCCTCGCCCTCTCTTGCTTTTCGGACTGCGTACACCACATCAAAACCCTCTTGCCATTTTTTGATCATTGAAGGAATTATTTCTGGTGGATCTTGTAGGTCCGCATCTATAATAATCGCCGCATCCCCTTGCGCATAATCTATTCCACAGCTTATGGCGATTTGATGGCCAAAATTTCTCGATAAATTGATAAGTTTTAAATTGGTATCTTTTTGATTAAGACTGTTTATGATTGCTTGGGACTGATCCCATGATCCATCATTAACGAAAATTATTTCGTATTTAAAACCAGCAAGGCTTTTCTTTAACCTGTCATACAAAATGGGAATATTTTTCTCCTCATTTAAAACCGGTATGATGATAGAGATTAACATATTTTTTAATTGAGTATTAGCCATTTATTATTTTAATGCCAACTAGTTAACCAAAAGTAAGAATTATTAAATGTGGTTGACACAGGGTATGCTGCAAAATGAGGATAAAAATAAATGAATGTAATTATCACCAATAATAAGTACCCTAAAACTAAAATTTTTCCGATTTTAATCTCCCAGAGATTTTTAAGGGCAATTGCCATCAACAGAGCCAAAAATATTACTGATGGTGTGTAGTGATATAAAAACATAATTCTGGGTGACAGTGACCAGGGCAGCCAAAAAGCCAGATAAGCGGCGAAGATTAATCCCAAATTAAATTTGGCTCCTTTTATCAATCGATATGCGACAAATATTACAGCCAAAATACCCGTCCAAAAAATAGCTGGATTTCCAAGAGCATAAATCTGGGCAATTTTATCACCAAAGTTTCCTACATAATAATAAACAGGCCGCCAGTCAAATGGCCACGTATACCACAAAGATTGATAGGCATGGGTGGCGGATAATTTAGTATGATACCAATACATTTGCTGATTCACATTCCAAACAATAACCAATTTATCGCAAAAATCTCGAGATATAAGAGGTTGGCATAATGCCTGTTCAATCTTCACAATTTTACTTTTGGGATCTATATGTTTTGAGATATCAGGATCTTTGAGAAAGAAAAAAGGGGCGTAAGACAATACGTAGATAATAAGCGGTAATACGAGATAGAAAACGGGGATTACTATAAGCATTTTCTTTATAAACAATCTTTGTTCTGGTTTAGATTTTTGTAAGAATTCGTGGATGAAAAAAACTGCGAATATAAAAATTGTATAAACAGCTGCCCATTTTGCAGCTAAAGAAAAGCCCCAGAAAAGACCAGAAAAAAAATACTTTCTAGAAAGCAAAAAATACAAAGATAACAGCATAAAAAATATAAAATAGACATCATTCATACCGATGCGCGACTGGACAAAAAGCAAACCTTCAAAGATTAACAGTAGAGAAGCCGTAACTGCTATAAATTGACTGTTAAAGATTTTTTTGGCTAAAAGATATACCAAAAGTATAATTCCTACTCCAGCCAAAGCACCAAAAAATCTCCAACCCAAAGGATTAATCCCAAAAATCATCATTCCGCCAGCCATAAAAAGTTTGGCTAGTGGGGGATGAGTCCACTCATAAGCAAAACCGGCAGGTGGTGTGTTCCAAAATTCCCAGGCGGCCGGATTTCCAAGTAACATTTCTTTTGCCGTAAAGGCGTGATAGACTTCGTCAAAATGATAAGTATCAGGAACACCAAGTCGCCAGAATCGAGTAAAAATGGCAAGCAGCAAAATTAGGGTAATAGGCAATAATTTAAGCAGTTTTTGAATCATCAAAGTGAAATCTCTCCTTTAATAATATGACAAGTAAGATGGCAAATACAAAGATGTTAATCGCGCAAATGATATTGATCATGCTTTCATTAAAAACATAGCGAAAGTTTTGAGTTATCCAAACAAAGCTGAAATATAAATTCGCTACGTAAGTAATAGATAATATACCAACAAAAATCCAAAGCTCCTTTTTAAATATCGCCGCAAGCATCAGAAAGATTAAAGGCGTTAAAAGCAATCTCTCATGAACTCTTGTCAAGAAAATAAAGCTATTCAAAAAAATCAACCCACCCGAAAAGAAGACAAGGTATAGATTTCTATTTTCGCTCTTCTTGTATCTAAGCCAGAAGTTAATCAAGATTATCAATGAAATAATAATAAAAATTATCATACTCCAAAGTTGCAGGGGTAGACCTAGCCAGATTTGAGAATCAGGAATCCACCATCTTTGTCCTATCGCCCAAAAATTAAAAGCATTAAGACTAGTGTATTGATACTGGTTTAAACTAACAAAATAACGTTCCAAAATAAATTTAACGAGATTAATCTTATCCGAAAAAGGTACAAAAGATCCGAAAAAAACCAGAAGAAAAATTAAAGAACCTTTAAAAAATTCTATCAGTGTCCATCTCTCCTTAATCATCAAAAGAAAAACAAATGGAAGAAGAAAAATTCCCTGAGGTTTAAGAAGTAAAGCAAACGCCAAACAGATTGCAGCCATTATTGTTCTATTTTTAAATAATAAAATAAAAGTAAGGATATAAAATAAGGTATTTAAAGCATCAATTTGTCCCCATAAAGTGGAATTAGCAAAAATTGCAGGATTGAAAGCAAATATCGCAGAAGTTATCAAAGCTATTTTTTGACTCCAATATCTCCTGCTAATTTTGTAGGCCACAAAAATAAGTATCATATCGGATAAAATGGCCGGAAATTTATAAATAATCTCTTGTGGAATGTTCAGCCCGAAAGAATAAAGAAAATTTTTTATATGACCTAAAATCCACAGCACATATAGATAACCTGGAAGATAATCTGACCAAATTTGGTAAAATTTTAAAAATCCAACTTCGACAAGACGATTACTCCACCCAGTCCAATCACCAAAATCAATAGAAAGCGTACCGAAAGGCGTCAAAAAAAGGCGAAAAATGAAACTCAAAAATAAAATTACAATAATTTTTTCAAAATAAAATATTTTCAATTTACTCATAAAATGATTTAGGAAATTTTCTTAAATTCATAGATTTTTATTGAATCGAAATCATAAACTAATCTTAAATATCTGCTATTATCTAAATCAAGCTCTGCTTGTGGGAATCGACTTCGCTCTTCTGGTCCATAAAAGACATATGTTGCCTTATATTTATTCATAGTATTCAAAATATTGCTATTGTCATTGCTGTTTCGGTACAAATTTTCTAAGTCTTCCAGTCGACTAAAGACATTATCCTCACCGGTATTGTAGCCATGACTATACGGCCAGTTGATATAAGACAAGATCCTTGATTTCCCACCAATCTGAGAGATTGGGGTGTGGATAGTAGGAAGACTTGCAAAAACAGAGTTAGCAGGAGTATTATTACGGATCCAAAGGCCCGCTTGATAATCCTCTTGTGAATAAGCGGAATTTTTATTAAGAAAACTCCAAGAAAGTGTTAAAACCGAAGTCAGCGACGACAGGATTAAAATTATAATCACTAGGACAGCTCCAAGCTTAAACTTCCAAATTTTACTTAAAAATGATCCGGTAATAATACAAATAGGGATCATCATAAAATAGAAGAATTTAAACATGTCCCCATCATAAATTGTGAATCTGACCATATGAGGAACAGCGAATAGCATTAGAAATAAAAGAAAGAGGAATGCGTAAGTTTTGTCACGTTGCTGTTTTTTTGAAATAAAATTTAGAAAACCGAAAAGAGCAATGACGAAAGGAATACCGAAGTTTAAGAAAGAAAATTGTAAATACCAGACGACATCTCTTGTTTTGTCCCAAGGACCTAAGGAAAAACCTTCGCGAACTATTGTAATTAAAGAATGTTGGTTCACGAATGTACTAAATATGAAGCTTGAAAAAATAAAAAACGGCACAGTAAAAAGCAAAAGACGTATTAGTTGTGTTCTATAGCTTTTTCTTTCAAAAAACATTACGAAAGCAAGTAAGAAAATTACAAGACTTAAACCCCAAGCAAAAAACTGAAATTTCACCAACATTCCTCCAATTATTCCTGCAAGAAGTAATTTTTTATTATCCTTTTCATTAAAACCGCTGTAGATCAATAAAATAGCAAGGACAATACCAGGCAACCCAACCATCATTGGCCTATTTTGAAGAAAATAATCTGTCATGGGAACCATCTGCATCAGCTTTTGGTATTCCATAGTGTATCCGTGATTAGCCATTAGATTTAACACTTGTGAAAGAAAACCTTTGGCTAAGTCAATATTACTAATGTCATGGAAAAACTTAATAAACATAAAATTACTACTAAAAACCCCTAATAACGTTGCCAGCAGAGCTGCTAATCGACTTTTGGTAAAATAATATGCCAAAACATATAGAGATAGTGAAAAAATGAAGACAAAAAATGGGTTATCAAAAACTAGTATTCGTGGGGAAAATTTATCGGTTAACGTTTGAAGAATGGCCGTATGGAAATCTGCGAAATAATAATATGACAATGGAACACCACTATAATAAGGCGCTTGGGGAGGGAAATTACCTTGAGAAATACTTTGAATGATTTCCTGATGCATTGCAGTATCTTGCCAGTTTACAGCTGACATAATATAGTAGTTTTGATTTTTGGAGAAAATAGCCGGATATAAAGCTATAAAAAAGACTATAAACACAGCCAAACTTAATATGATACCTCCAGCATGTTTTTGGGATAAAATTAAATTTAAATTAATCTTTTTATTAATTTTTTTACCAGTGACAATTAACCAGGGAAGAAATAATAGAAATGACAAGAGAATTGAATATCTTGAGTAGCCAATAATTAAACTTACAAAGTAAACTAAATATGTTGAGACTAGCACACTTAGTAACAAATAAAGAGGCAGCCTTTGTATTTTTGGTAAAGTATCAAAAAAAGTTTCAACAATAAGAAATCCAGGGACAAAAAAAGTAAAGAAAAAACCAATAATGAGCAATGAATAATCAATCATAAAACCTATGGGAAAAAGATATTATCGACTCTTACCATTTATTTTTATAGGAACATTCTTTCTTTATTATTTAACCTCTAGTAGTAACACTCCTTATAATTATTTTACCCTTTTAGCGGACGCTTTTCTTCATGGTCGATACTGGCTCACAGAGAGTCCCCCTTGGTTGAATGAATTGATCCCTGCTCCGACGAATAGATTCTATGTTGTTTATCCACCAATGCCGGCCATTTTAATGATGCCACTGGTAGCTATTTTTGGCTCAAATTTAAATCAAACTCTGGTATCCATCTTTTTTGGCAGTTTAAATGTAGTTTTATTTTATATGATTATTTTAAAATTTAATCTCTCTTTTTCTAACTGTCTATGGCTTACGGCACTTTTTGGATTCGGGACTAATCACTGGTTTACCTCCAGTGTCGGGTCCTCTTGGTATATTGCTCATGTAATTGCAATTTTTTTCCTTTTTTTAGCTATTCTAGAAACATTCAGTAAAAAGAGGCCCTTTTTAATAGGCATTTTTTTAGGAGCAGCTTACCTTTCAAGACTGCCCACAATTCTATCTTTGCCATTTTTTTTAATTATACTGAAAGATATTTTTTGGGTAGATAGGAAAATTCAAGTTAAGCCATTGAGTTATTTATTAACAGGTATTAGCATTTTTGTTGCTTTCAGTTTCTGGTATAACTGGGCAAGATTTGGCAATATTTTTAATTTTGGTTATAGTCTAATCCCGGGAGTTCTACAAGAATCTTGGTATAGCGAGGGGATTTCTAGTTCGAGTTACATTCCTCGTCACCTAAAAGTTATTTTTGCTCAGATACCAAGTCTTTCTTCATCTTCCCCCTTCTTTATACCTTCACTTTACGGTATGGCACTTTGGTTAACTACCCCTGCTTTTATACTTGCACTTTTAGCTCCAATCAAAAAACAACTTGTAATTGCCTCCTGGCTAGCTGTATTTTTAGTTGCGATCCCAAATTTAATTCATGGGACAGTAGGATTTTCCCAATTTGGCTATCGTTTTGCTCTAGATTTTACTCCATTTTTATTACTTTTGGTTGTGATGGGAATTGGACCCAAACTTCAATGGTATAAAAAAATCCTCATAGTATTAAGCATCCTTGTTAATTCTTGGGGTGTTCTTTGGATAAATAAATTCGGCTGGGCAGGTTGGTAATTTAAGGTTTTTTACAAAATGCTTAATAAGTTACTTGTAATTTACGGTCCAACAGCAACCGGAAAGACTGATCTTGCTATCAAACTCGCTAAGAAGTTTAGTGGGGAATTGATATCCGCTGATTCCCGTCAAGTTTATCAAGGTTTGGATATTGGTAGTGGCAAAGTCAGCTTTGAGTCAAAAGTCGAAAAGCACAAAGGATATTGGGTGGTTGATGGAATAAAAATTCATGGTTTTGATTTGGTCAAACCCGGTATTCAATTCACCGTTGCCGACTTTCTCAAATACACCAACAATTCAATAGTTCAAACTATTAAACTAAAAAAACTGCCGATAATTGTTGGAGGGACGGGTTTTTATATTAAGGCATTGATTGATGGAATTGGATCAATTGGTATTCCTCAGGATCCAGCACTTCGTCGGCAGCTCGAAGGTCTATCAGTCGATCAGCTGTATCAAAAACTCCTCGAAATTGATCAAAAACGGGCAAAGGACATGAATGAGTCGGATCGTACAAATCCTCGTCGTCTCATTCGGGCAATTGAAATAGCCATTTATAAAAAGTATCACGCATCGAGTATCAAACATCAAGGAAATACTAAATACTCAATACAAAATACTAAATACTTACTCATTGGTTTGACTGCTCCCAACTCTTATCTCTATAGCCACTGCGACAAATGGCTCCAAACTCGTCTAAAACATGGAATGGTTGAAGAGGTCAAAAATTTACTTGATAAAAGGGTCGATTCTATCTGGTTGGATAATTTAGGACTAGAATATCGCTGGCTGACAAAATACTTGTTAGAAAAGATTGATTACAATTACGCAATAGAAAGGCTTAAAGGTGATATTCACAGTTTTATCAGACGCCAAAAAACCTGGTTTAAAAAGTTTCCACAAATTCAACTTTTTGATATTTCAAAACCCGATTGGCGTCAAAAATTAGAAAAGAAGCTCAAGCTTTGATATACTCAGTAAAATGATTGATTCAAAAGAGCCAATTAGAATAGAAATCTCCTACAAAACTGTAATCTTCACAGCCGCATTTTTAATTGGTCTTTGGTTTCTTTTCCAAATCCGAGAGATCATTATCTTAATTTTTCTTTCGATTATTCTGCTTGCTGTATTTTTGAAACCAGTCGAGTGGTTGAACTCCAAACACATCCCGCGAGTACTTTCTGTTCTTTCAGTTTACATTGTCTTTTTTGCTTTTATTTCCTTTGCCATCGGTTTAATCACCCAACCATTAATCAATCAGACATCAGAATTCGTCTCAAAACTGCCTCAAATTATTGCTACCATCAATGACTTTCTTATTTTCCACAAAATACCTGTAGGTGACTTGTCTAAAATCATCGCCCAGCAAATTAATCAGGTTGCCGGTGACCTTGTTGCTATTTCAAGTGCAATTTTTTCAAGTATCTTTTTGGTAATTACCCTGTTTGTTTTTACTTTTTACCTTATTTTGGAATGGAAAAAATTCGTCAAACTGATTTCCTCACCATTTTCCGGAAGACAAGAAAAGAAAATTGCCAACATTATCACTAAGGTGGAAATTGGTTTGGGTAATTGGGTTAGAGGCCAGTTGACATTATCCTTTGTAGTAGGAGTTTTGACCTTTGCAGGACTGACAATTTTAGGAATACCGTTTGCTTTGCCTCTTGCCCTAATAGCTGGAATTCTTGAAATAGTTCCAATTATTGGTCCGATAATTTCTGCCATACCGGCAGTCTTGGTCGGTTTGACCATTGCTCCAATTATGGGACTAGCTGTAGCTGCCTTATTCCTTATAATCCAACAGTTAGAAAATCATTTCGTTGTGCCAATGGTTATGTCAAAGGTGGTTGGACTTCAGCCTCCCATCGTAATAGTTGCTCTTTTAATTGGTGCAAAACTTACCGGTATTGGAGGAGCATTTTTAGCAATACCAATTATTGTTGTGGCAAAGATAATTGTTCAAGAAGTGCTCAGCGAAGATCAGCAACTAGAAGATGGCCTCAAAGAAGAATAAGTTCTATCACCTTAAGCTTAATTTGAGAATTTGTTTGTTTTTTGGTACAATTTAAGCTTGCTTTCAGGGAGAAGAACGATCACTCCGCCTTTTCTAAGAAAGGGCGGAGAGGAAAGTCCAGACAGCAGGAAGCAGGGGATGGAGTGTAAGCTCCGAACCGAAAGGTCTAGCGTCACATTTAGGAAACTGAATGTGAACGGGTTCTGAATTGACAGAACTTGAGAACCACAGAGACGAGCTCTTCGCTACGCTCTAGGTAAACTATGAGTATGCGAAGTGAGTGAAACGTTGGTAATCCTCCCCGCTGCAACCCAGACCTGAACCGTTTGACTATGCTTCTGGAAGGTTCAAAATCGGGGCATCCGCCTACCGGCGGACAAAATGACAAAGTCGTCATTTAGAGACAGATGATCGTTATAAAACAGAATCTGGCTTACTCTCTCCCTGAAAGCTTTTTTATCCCTTAAAAATTTGACTAATAGTGCAAAAGATGTGATTATGTATTTATATGGCCAAAAAGGCGGTGTTAAAAAGATCCAAAAGTACTCTGATCTCCCAACTTCTGATTGGGGCAACAATAATAATTATCCTGGTGGCAGCTTTTGAAGCCGTGACCCAGAAGGATGTTGTTGCACTTGCTCCGACTCAACTCTTTCTAGTGGCAGCGGTCTTTGGGATTTTAGGTCTTTACCTTAAAGACGAAAAATAAGAGGGCTTGTTTTTCTCGACAAGCTCGAAAAATAGTCGATTAAGACTTCAATCTTCAAAAATTCCGTAAAGTCTGCTATTCTATCGCTTAAGATTTTCTACTACTGTTATGCAAGCTAAAATTCCTATTGTTGTTCTCATCGGCGGCGGAGCAAAATTGCCGGCGATCCTCAAAGCTGCTCAAAGACCACAAAGTAAATTCTATGTAACTTTAGTAGTTAGTCACAAAAAAGATTCCTGGGGTATTAGGCTTGCTCTCAAAAAACAAATATCGGCGGTCTATTGGAATCTTCCAGATTATCGAAAGAGAATTTTTGACGGTGATAAGAAAGCAAGGGCAGATTACATGAAACACTTAGGCTGGTTTATTTCCCAACCACAGTATCGACCGAGACTTTTGGTTTTTGGTGGTTGGGATTTAGTGATGGACGAAAACTTCTTCAATTTTTTCAAGTGTGATTTTGGTGAAGGCTATGCTGCCCTCAATGCTCATCCGGCACTTCTACCCAAAAAAGGCGAAGGCACCAAAATCACCTTACCTGATGGTACTCAAAGCCCCATTATCAAAGGAGAACAAACTGATGTTTTTAAAACAGTCCTTGCCAAAAAACTGACATATTTTGGACCAACAATTCATTTTATGATGCCGACAGTTTATGATACTGGCCAGGTTATCAAAAGAGAATTTATCAAAGTCGGCAAGATAAAAACCATAGAAGCTCTTCGCAAAAAATTTATGCCCATTGAAGATAGAATATTCATTGAGTCAATCGATGAAGTAATAGATAAATATCTATGAGTAAGGCAGTCATTCTAGTTATCGATGGTGGTGGCCGCGGATCAGTTCTAGTTGACAAGTACTTGCAAAGCAATCATGTTAAAAAAGTTTTGGCCATTCCCGGCAATGACTTAATGGGTCAGGGAAGTCAAAAACCAGTCAAAACTTTTCCAAAAATTAAAACCACTGACATTGAAAATATTTCAAAAGTTTGTCATCGCGAAAAAGTTGATCTCGTCGATGTCGCTCAGGACGATGCTGTCGCGGTCGGAGTAACTGACGTTCTTCTAAAAGAAGGCTTTAAAGTTTTTGGCCCAA
>Ga0315279_10004304_pt1 | contig 19157 bp, 18 predicted proteins | sample YL17G06_20_MG_FD_203694 | JGI IMG/M metagenome (GOLD analysis project Ga0315279, IMG submission 203694) | Sediment microbial communities from Yellowstone Lake, YNP, Wyoming, USA - YL17G06_20 | ecosystem: Environmental > Aquatic > Freshwater > Lake > Sediment | place: USA: Wyoming | collected... | reverse complement strand
ATCCCACCCTAACCCTCCCCTCTAAGGGGAGGGGATATTCTTTGGAATTTAGCATTTTTTCTGTTATCCCAAAAAGTTTTCAAAAAGAAGGGGAGAACCGTTGAGAACAATCTTTTGGGTCGGCCATAAAAGGAGAGATGTGCTCTCCAGAAAAGTTTCTTCAACTCTTTGGGGGAAAGCTTATCCAGCTTGATTACCGGATCCCCGGCCCAGAATTTACTCCAGTTTGTAGTCAATAATCTGTTTTTCACCTTTTCATAAAGGACGGTCCCGGGGTATGGCGTCAATATGCCAAATTGAATATACTCCGGATTCAGTCGATTGGCGAACTTGATGGTCTGTTTTATCATCTTTTTGGTTTCATTCAAAGCTCCGATGATGAAGCTTGCCCACACGCTGATCTTATATTTCTTTAAAATCTCCACGGCTTTAAATGCATTGTCCACGCTTAAGTCTTTTCCATAATTATCTAAAACCTCCTGATTCCCGCTTTCAAAACCGATGAAGACCTGTTTTAATCCAGCCTTCGCCATCAGTTCTACCAGCCCTTCGTTTTTCACCACGCTATCCACCCGAGAGAACGCCCACCAATAGAGGTCCCAATTATTTTTGAGAATATTCTCGCAAAATTCGACCATCCTATTTGGATTTAAGGTAAAATGGTCATCAAAAAAGGCGACCGCTCGGTAACCGTAATTTTCATATAAAAGCTCCAATTCTTCCATCACATTCTCGATCGACCGGGTGCGCCATTTTCTGCCAAAAAATTGAGAGGCGGAACAGAAATCACAGTTGAAGGGGCATCCACGGGAAGTCAATGCGGCAGTCATAAAGCGCCCTTTCAGGGTGACGGTATAATTTTGCAGGGGCAAAAGATCCCTGGCTGGAAAAGGAAGTGAGTCCAGGTCTTGAATAAGGGGACGGGAGGGGGTTCGGATGAGTTCTCCATCCGATAGAAAAGAAATCCCTTTCACCTCCTGGAAGGAATTACCCTCCTCAATATGTTGGACTAAATCCAGCATGGTATATTCACCTTCTCCTCTGACCACAAAGTCGAACAAACCAGTCGAGAGGGTTTCAGAATCGAAGAAGGTGACGTGCTGACCCCCAGCTACCACCATTCTTTTCTGCCTTTTTACTGCCTCCGCAATTTTTAGAGCAATCGGATATCTGGTGGTGTCAACGGAGATTCCCACCAGATCGAAGTCGGAATAAGGCAAGGTTTGATAATCTACGGATTCTACATTCAGATCAATTATCTTCACCTGATGATTAGCCTGCTTTAAAACCGCCGCCACATAAGCCAAACCCAAAGGAGGTGTTTTTAATCTAAGCATGTAATAGATGCTTCCGGCTGGCGGATTGATCAAAAGGATTTTCATCTTTATAACCTCTTACTTAGATTTAGAATGCCTATTTAAAAAGAGATCCATGAAAAGGGTATTTTTGCGGGGCTGGGAGCCCCGCCTACGCGGGATAAGTTGTTATTATTTAACCCTCAATCGCGTAAGGCGGGCTCTTAGCCCGCCGCATTCCCAGACTTTTTTAAAGACCAAACAAAATACTGCTTTATCATAGATCACTTTTTATTTTGCCCCGTGGTATTTTCAAAACTTCGGGCATCCTTCTTTTGAACTGGTTTTTCTTTATCACGCTCCTAATTTTTTCAATAAAATTTTTTTCGTAACCAAGTTTCATAAGTTTTTCAGGAGTATACTTTGTGTCTATGTCCAGATAGTTCATGGGCAACTTTTCCTATGTAAAAGTTTTTAAAAAATACAACAAGTTTGTTCTGTTGGCAACAAAAAATTAAAAAAATTTAAAAGTTGACAAATTTTTATAAAAGGTTTATTATTAACTAAAGGATTTGTTTAAAAAGTTAAAAAGTTCAAAGGTTAGAAAGTTAATAGCCAATGATGGGAAATCAAAACTTTTGGAGGTAAATATGCGAGGAGTAAATAAGGTCATCTTGATTGGAAACCTGGGGAAAGATCCTGAGCTCCGTTATCTCCCCAATGGAGAACCTGTGGTAAAATTTTCTCTTGCCACCGGTTCGAAATGGAAAGATAAGAACGGACAACTGCAGGAGAGAACCGATTGGCACAACATAGTTGTTTTCCGAAGACAAGCGGAGATCTGCAATGAATATCTCAAAAAAGGTAGTCCTGTATATGTCGAGGGAAGAATCCAAAACAGGTCATGGGAAGACAAGGATGGGAATAAGAAATATATCACCGAGATCGTAGCCCAGTCGATTAATCTGTTGGGAAGAAGGGAGCCCGAGGCAGAGATTCCTGAAGAAATTGCGGAACCTTTGGTGGAAGAGACCAAAACCGAAGACGAGGATCTTCCTTTCTAAATTTTAAGGTTGTAAATATTTGAATTGTAGTTGTAGTGTCTTGCTTTTCGTCCCTCCTTAGGGGGACGGGAAATGAAGAGGGTGAAAATTATCCGCCGCGAGCAGGGGGACTCTTTTTGCCCTTGAATATTGAAGATCATCAACTATTTAACTTGACATCTCTTGTAACTATAATTTATTCTAACTGACTTTAGTCAGGTTTAGGTGCTAACGCCACTAAAGTGGCTTAGAACTAAACCTTAATCTTATGCGGAAACAGAGTATGTTAACTTATTTGGTTGAAGACCATCGATATTCATGGGATAGGGGAAAATTCAATTGAAGTTTAGAAATACGATTATTTTTGACTGTTTCGCGTAGCCAAGCCTTCACGGCTTGGAACCAATGCTTCGGTTTTTGAATACTGCAATATACATGGGTGATGAAAAAACAAGACTCAAGTTTATAAAGGAGAAGAATAATGGCAAGTTTAAAAGGAACAAAGACTGAAAAAAATCTCTTAGCCGCTTTTGCCGGAGAATCTCAAGCGCGCAATCGTTATACCTATTTTGCCTCCAAGGCTAAGAAGGAAGGTTACGAGCAAATCAAAGCCGTCTTCGAGGAGACTGCTGACAATGAAAAGGAACATGCTCAAAGATTCTTTAAATTTCTTGAAGGGGGAAAGGTCGAGATAAAAGCGACCTATCCAGTTGGGGTTATTGGAAACACAGCGGAAAATTTAGAGGCGGCGGCCGCCGGTGAAAGGGAGGAGTGGGGAATGCTATACCCGGATTTCGCCAACGTGGCGGAAGAGGAGGGGTTTGGTGAAATAGCCGGAACTTTCAGAGAAATAGCAGAGGTGGAAAAATACCACGAAATAAGGTATCTCAAATTGCTTGACAATGTAAAACAAGGAAAGGTATTCAAGAAAGATAAGCCGGTAAAATGGAAATGCAGAAATTGCGGGTATGTGCATGAAGGGACTGAAGCGCCGGAGATTTGTCCCGCCTGCGCCCATCCCCGCGCATATTATGAGCTTTGGTGCGAAAATTACTAATAAGAAACGTGGGGGGATTTTTAAATCCCCCCATGAAGCTTATGAATTCTGAAAAACGTAGTTGTCTACACAATAACCTAATATCTAATTTTAATTCGGCTTACCTCCCGCTATCAATGCCTCACCCATTCTGACAATCTTACGATATTACCGCAAGTTTTTTGCCTGTTCCGTGTCTATTAGTGGGATTTTATTCTGGACTCGAAGATTAAGAGCCATTGTGAACCTTTCGATGAATGATAAGGAATTAATCGAGAAGATTTCCGCGAAAGATCATAGTGCATTCAAAGCGCTGGTTGATCGTTATCAGGCTTCGGTGATAAATACTTGTTACAATATGCTTGGTAATAGACAAGATGCCGAGGATGTGGCTCAAGAGGTGTTTTTCCAGGTATACAAATCAGCCCGAAAATTTCGAGGTGAAGCTAAAATCTCTACCTGGCTTTACCGAATTGCGGTCAATCGATCCCTGAATTTCATACGCGACAATAAGCGATTTGGATGGCTAAAAAGTCTCAGTTCGTTATTAGAAGGTGAGCGTCAAGAAGTAGCTGACGTGCCGGCTTCAGATTCGGATCGACCGGACGTGGCACTGGAAGAGAAAGAACGAAATGTGATAGTACAAAAGGTGATTGATTCTTTACCCGAGAAGCAACGGACAGCATTTGTGCTTCATAAATATGAGGGATTGTCTTATCAGGAAATAGCCGAAATTTCAAAGTATTCCCTTTCTTCGGTGGAATCTCTCATTCATCGAGCGAAACTGAATTTACAGAAAAAACTGCTTGGATATTTAAAACAAAAATGATTTTTGACCACAAGTATTTGGAAAAAGTCGTGTCATATTTAATAGACGGAGGATTGAAAAGAAATGAACTGTAAAAAAGTCAAAAAAAATCTGACAGGATATTTAGAAAAGAATCTCACAAAGAACATGGAAGAAGAATTGGAGAATCATTTTGAATCATGCCCTGCATGTTCTCATCTGCTGGAGGAGTTTTCCCAATTGTGGGAAGCTTTGGAACACCGTGAGAAGATTCAGCCCTCTCCCTATTTCTGGACAAGACTGAAACAGAGGGTGGTTGAATACGAAGAGGGAAGAAAGCCTGTTTGGGGTTGGCTTGGGGGACTGGTTGATTGGGCTCGCCCGGCAGTTGCGGTTGCCGTCCTTTTGATTTGCGTTTTCTTGGGCTATTCGTTGGGAAACTTTCCACAAACCGTTAATGGCCAAACAACATCCCAAGTTGACGAACGCACCCTTGCCTTGCAGGAGTTTTTTGACTCTCACTATTTGAATCCTCTAAACAATTTGCCAACGGGTTCCATCGAAGCAACCTACTTGGAGATAATTTCAGGGGAATAAGGAGGAGTTATGAAAAAGAACTTAGTCATCTTGTTTCTGGTACTTTTAACCATTGTCAATATTGCCGCATTGGCAACCTTTGCCTACCATCGCTTCCATCCCAAAGGACCTTTTCACCCCATGGGCCGGCCAGACACGCCGGAGAGCTTTATCAAACGAGAGCTTGATCTGAATGAAAAGGAGGCGAAAGAATTTGAGTCCCAGGCAAAAAGATTCGAAGAAGAAATAGAGCCGATCCGGGATTCACTCGAGGCTAAAAGAAGCGATTTGATGAATGAAATAATGGCTAAGGAACCGAGCATGGACAAACTGAACAAGCTTTCGGAAGAAATTGGCGCCCTGCATGCTAAGCTTGAAAAAAGAACAAGCCTGCACTTGTTACAAGGAAAATCACTTTTAACTCCCGAACAGCAGAAGAAATTTTTCTCCCTTTTTAAGGAAGGAAAAGACCGGATAAGAGAGTTGAGAAAGCGTGGAAACAGAAGAGAAGGAGGACCCGAGCATCCTGATTTTGAGGAGGGTAGATAAACATGAAAGCAAGTGAAATCAAAAATAATCATATCACCACAGATGATTTGGCATTTTCAGCTTATCTGAAAATGAAAGGTCATCACCTCATCAAATCAGATCAAAAAAGATCAAAAAACACTTTCACTTTTGAAGTTAATGGGAATATTGATCAACTGAAGGTGGACTTCATCAACAGCGAGTTCTTGAGTTTTTATAATGAACTCAGAAACCTGAAAAAGTTAACCTTAAATTGACTGGAGGTATCCAAAATGAAAAAGTCTCTAATCATAGCAGGCATCATGGCACTATTGCTTTTGGTTAGCGTTCTGGTAGGCACAAGCGATGTTGTGTTGGCGCAGGGTCATAGAGGTGGCCATGACGGAAAAGGCTTCTGGGCAAATCTGACCGAAGAGCAGAGAGAGGCTGTTCAGGAGAAGAGAGAAGAGATGCGAAGTCAGGGTGCCACTCGTGAGGAGATTCACGCCGCAGTGACCGAGATGCTCAACGGTTATGGTATCGAGGTGCCTGAGGATTCGGCTGGACCGCATGGTCCTGGTTGCTTCGGTCCCGGTCCGGGCGGTTTCTGGAAAGACCTTACGGAAGAGCAGAGCGAAGCTGTAAGGGAGAAGATCAAGGAGATGCGAAGCCAGGGTTCTACCCGAGAGGAGATTCACACACTAGTATCCGAGATGCTCAAGGGTTACGGCATCGAGGTGCCTAGGGATTGGAAGGGACCGCATGGTCCGATTGGCTTCGGGGCCAATTTAACCGATGAACAGAGAGAAGCTATACGGGAAAAGATCAGAGAGATGAAAAGCCAAGGTGCTAAGCGTGAAGAGATTCGGACCGCAGTGGCTGAGATGCTTAAAGGATATGGCATCGAGGTGCCTAAGGACTGGCGCGGGCCTATCGGTTTCGGTCAGCGGCATGACGGCTGGGGAGCTAATCTGACTGATGAGCAAAGAGAAGCTGTTCGGGAAAAGATCAAAGAGATGCGAAGCCAGGGTGCGAGCCGGGAGGAGATTCACGCTGCAGTAGCCGAGATGATTAAAGGATATGGTGAAGAATCGCCTGGGAACTCTGAAAGCCAGTCTTCCGAAACGACGCCTGCAGAAAGTCATATTATGGCGGAGAGCTATCCAAACCCCTTCAATCCGGAGACCCAAATCGACTATACGCTGAGTGTCTCGGAGAAAGTGCGGATACAGATTTACAATATTACCGGGCAGTTGATCCGCACTTTTGATCAGGGATACCAACCAGCTGGCAGCTACAGCCTGCGCTGGGATGGCCGCAACGAAAATGGAGATCCGGCCGCAAGCGGGGTTTATTTATACCGCATTGAGGCTGGCCCATACACCTTGACCAACCGCATGGTTTTGCTCAAGTAAACCGGAGTTCATATCCATTCGTGTCCAATCGATGGGGGTGACCAACTGTCCGGTCACCCCCGTTTTTTCAAACTGCAATAAATGAGGAAAAAAAATGGGTTATAAGAATCTTATCATCATCCCTACAAAAATACTAATGCTCCTGGCATTTGCCGGGTTGATCTTGATGGGGGGGTGCAAAAACACGGAGGTGCAGAGTCACTGGTCGGCGGAGCCGGTGAAGGTGGATGGCGAAATGACCGAATGGCCCAGTGGATCCACCGTCTATTTCGAAGACTCCGGCGTGCAACTGGGTTTGCGCAATGATAGCCAAAATCTCTACATTCTTTTCCGTTTTGGTAACCAGGCCTGGGCGCGAGCCATTCGCAGGGGCGGACTTACCTTGTGGTTGGATAACTCTGGAAAAAAGAAGAAGGATTTTGGCATCCGTTACGCTGGTGGACCCTCTCCTTCCGAAATGCAAGAAGGACAAATGCCTAACAGGGGCGGTTTTTTGGACAGCCTTACCCCGGAACAACAACAGCGCCTTATAGATATGCAGACAACCGCGGCCCACCAAATAATCGTGATCAACAAAAAGAGTGATCAAGAAATAACTATATCTGCTGATGGGTCCTCCGGTCCGGAAGTTAGCTTTGGGTCCCCCCAGGGCACCTACACGTATGAATTCAGCATTCCGCTTCAGAAAAGCGATCTTTCCCACTATGGGATTGGTGCGCAACCGGGACAAGCTATCTGTCTTGGATTGGAGTGGGGCGGCATGAGTGAGAGTGATCGTAAACGCATGAGGGAAGAGATGGGCGGTGGTCCACCTGGTGACATGGGTGGTGGCCCGCCTAGTGGTATGGGTGGCGGTCGAGGTGGTGGTCGAGGCGGCGGACCCCGGGGTGGTTCCGGTATGCAACCACCCGCAAAGCAGGAGATATGGGTGAAAACTCAGCTTGCCTCATCCCCGGCAAAATAGAGAGATCACAATGCGATGGTTTTCTGAACAGCGGGCGTGGTGGACAGCGGTCTTTTGCAGTCCGGTTCTTTTATTGTTATTATTAGTTTCCTGTGCCACCGCGCCTTCTTCACGGAAATACGTGGGCCCGGCTTTCGATTCAAAGAACTTGGCTCAGATCGAGCAAACCTTCCCGGCTTTGTGGGAAAAGTGGACGGTACAATTTGGTATGACGGCAAGGGGTGGAAAACCATTGGGGTTGAGCAACCCTTTCACCATGGGTGGGGGTATAGGTGAGCGTGGTGGACCCAGCGAATTCCCGCTTCATATTGCCGCTACTTTAATGGACTCCTTGCTCATCGAGGCTGGTTTACAGCACTATGCTACCCTCCTTACTATGGCTCCAGAGGAACGGGCGGAGTTTCGCAATGCCTACTATCGACGATACGATGTGGAAAACCATCTCCTTATCTGGTGTGAACTGCGTACCACCTGGACAGAGCTTTTTCTGGATTCCAACCGCTGGATCATCTTTATTGAAGACGATGCCGGTAACCGGTATGAACCTGTGCGAATATTGGAGCAATCTCAACCTATTCGCCAAATGGTGAGGGACAGTTTACCAGGTTTCCAACTTGAGCAGGAACGCTGGGGATGGGAAGTTCATCAAAAGAGCTTAATGCTTTGCTTCCCAAAGCGAGATTTTTATAAAAACCCCATTCTATCCCAAGGGTCGCAGTTTTTGAAACTGGTCTTTCAACTGAACGAGGATGAGAAGACAAGAGCAGAAGGAATCTGGGTGTTCAAAAAATAAGCTTGCTCTGATCGAACTCACCTTAAGTCCCTCTCTTAAAAAGAAAGGGACTTACCCCCCTTTCTCTTTTTAAGTCGAAGAATCCCGCCCTTCGACAGGCTCAGGGTGGTGACCCTTCAATGAATTCAGGGTCACCCTGAACTAGTTGAAGGGTGAGCGAAGTCGAACCACCAAAGGCGGGGGCTGATTTCGGAATGTCTAAAGTTTAATACATGGTATTGGTGAGAGTTAAAGTATTGTATGGCAAGGGGGTTTCATAGAAGGAAGGGAGGTTGGTAGCCGCAGACTTTCAGTCTGCGGGGCAGGGATCGAAAAAATGGGGAAACTCCACCATCTTTTTTCCTTGACTTATTGTCCAATAAGGTTAAATTAAGGCAAAAATTTTCGAAGTCGAAGATCCGTATGGATGGAACATCCGTCAGGAGGAAAGAAGATGAAGAAGGACTTTTTAGCCATTCCGGATTTTACTACCGAAGAGATCAAAGAAGTATTTCAGTTAGCAGGGGATATGAAATCAGGAAAGATTAAACCCCTCCCCTTGAAGGATAAGGCGGTAGCTTGCATATTTCTTAAGCCCTCCTTAAGAACCAGAATAAGCTTCGAGGTGGGAATCGGAGAGTTGGGAGGCAGATCGCTTTATATCACCGGAGAGGAGATCGGGTTAGGGAAGAGGGAATCGATCTATGATGCCGCCAAGGTTTTATCCAGACTTGTGGACATGATCATGATAAGGGCATTTAATCATGAGGAGGTGGAAGAGCTGGCAAAACATGCAGACGTCCCGGTAATCAATGGGCTTACCGATTTGTTACATCCCTGCCAGGTGATGGGAGATATGTTCACTATTATGGAGAAAAAAGGGGGAATAGAAAATCTGGTTATAGCTTATTTAGGAGACGGCAACAATGTAGCCAACTCCTGGCTAAATGCCTCCACCCGTCTTCCCTTTGATTTAAGAATTGGCACTTCCCCTCATACCCCGCCAGATCAAGAGATTTTTGAAAATGCCCAAAAAAGTGGGTTAAGTCAGATAGTCCTAACCTATGATCCGAAAGAAGCCATAAAGGATGCGGATGTGGTCTACACAGACGTCTGGGCAAGCATGGGGCAAAAACATTTGGTTGAACAGAAAAAACAACTTCTCAAAGACTTTCAGGTTAATGAGAAATTACTTGGCTACGCAAAAAAAGATTGTATCGTGATGCACTGTCTGCCCGCGAATCGGGGGGAGGAGATAACCGATGAGGTGATGGATGGTCCACACTCGGTGGTCTTTGATCAGGCAGAAAACAGGCTCCATATTCAGAAAGCTATCATGGTGAAACTTCTGAGCTGAAAAGAATTCAATACAAAGCCTTGCTCCCCGTGTGATGTTATTATCGCACGGCATCAGGCAGACGCCTCTGCTAAAGGCGGGTGTTCTTCACCCGCCGTTTCATTTCCCGTTGGTGAAGAACACCAACGGGAAGCAGGAAAATGGGGATACTCCTTTAAATATTTCCCTTGACTTTTTCCATTTTTGAGTTATACTTAAGTGGATTTGATGGATAAAAATGAAAGAGATCTGGTCTTTTTCCAATTTAAATAAGGAGGAAAGAATGAAAAAGGCGAAGGTGAAAAGGTATAGGGGCGTAGCGGTTCTTTTAGTAAACATACTGATGCTGAGCACCGTTATCGTAAGTGCTGACATTGGTAATAACCAGCAAGCCTTACAAAATGGAGGAATTAGTGTAACCATACCTGTTGGAACATACGAGATTAAAGATACTAAACAAGGACAAAAGATCATGGTGGAGAACTTTGGTCGTCTTTTGGTTCCGGGAAAACCAAACTTACCGTCAAAGATCTTCGCCATAGCAATTCCTCCTGGAGCTGAGGTGTTTGAAGTTACCTTTGAAACTGGTGAAAGTATTACGCTTCCCGGAATCTATAAAATATCGCCTGCACCCCTACCCAGAGTAATAGGTCAGGAAGATCCTCTTATCTATGAACAAGATAAAAAAATGTATGAGGAAAACTTTAACGCAGTTTATGGAAGTGATGACCTGTATCCACAAAATATCGTAGAATTTGTAGGTCCTGCTGGTTACAGAAAATATAACTTGGTAGATGTGAGAGTTACGCCCTTTACCTATCGTCCTCTCTCTGGTCAATTAACATATTATCCCGAAGTTACTGTCCACGTAAGCTATACTATTCCGGAAGATTTTTCTATTGAAGATATTATGAGTGATAATCTTCCGCGAACAGAACGCATCGCACGGGAATTTATCTTCAATTATGATCAAGCTAAGAGCTGGTATCCAAAAGATATGAATATAGGTAAAGGCCTTCATGATTTTGTAATCATTGCTCTGGATGCATTGACCTCATCGGTAACGCCTTTAGTGGACTGGGAAACCACCAAAGGCCGAACCGTCGAAGTAGTGACTACCTCCTGGATCAATTCCAACTACACCGGCTATGATCTGGCTGAGAAAATCAGAAACTTTCTGAGAGACAAATACCCCTCAAGTGCCTGGGGCATTGAAGATGTGTTGCTGGTTGGTCATCGCGATAACGTGCCCATGCGCCGCACCTGGCAGGATGTTGGATATGGAAAACCAGAGACCGATTTATACTATGCTGAGCTCTCGCTTCCAGATAGTCTGTCCTGGGACAGGGACAAGGATCGCAAGTGGGGTGAGAATTCTGATCCCATTGATTTTTATTCTGAGGTAAATGTTGGTAGAATTCCATGGAGCAGTTCTGCAGATGTTTCACACATTTGTGAAAAATCTGTTGCTTATGAACAGAACGAGGACCCAACATTTAAGAAAAACATTCTCCTTTTGGGCGCCTACTTCTGGGACGACACGGACAATGCGGTTCTTATGGAGGCAAAAGTCAATCAGCTGTGGATGATTGATTGGACTGAGACGCGCATGTACGAACAGGGCCACTCTAGCCACCCTATGAACTATAACTTAACCTATAACAACGTGAGATCGGTCTGGTCGTCCGGCAGGTTCGCCTTCGTGAACTGGGCTGGTCACGGCTCAGAGTACGCCAGTTATATATTGTATTCCACAGGTGAGGCTTTCGTCTCTACGTCCACGTGTCCGAACCTCAACGACAACTATCCGGCCATCATTTTCGCTGATGCCTGCAGCAATTCTGACACTGATTATCCTAACATTGGTCGAGCCATGTTGAAACAGGGTGGAGTTGGTTTCCTCGGAGCAACCAAAGTAGCCTATGGAATGGGTGCCTGGAACGATTCAAGCGATGGCTCCAGTCAGTCGTTAGACTACTTCTTTACCACCCGGGTTACTTCGGGAGGTTATACGCAGGGTGGGGCTCATCAATGGGCTTTGAGATGGATGTACACTCACGGGCTATGGTATTATGTTAAGTATGAGATGTTTGAATGGGGAGCACTTTGGGGTAACCCTGATCTAGTGTTGGCTGTTAGTTCCAACTATCCACCACAAATGCCAGAGACACCAGCGGGACCAATTGAGGGACAAGTGGGAACACAATATGCTTTTTCGGGTAATACAACAGATCCGGATGGAGATAGCATATTCTACTTGTTCAACTGGGGAGATGGAATCGATAGTGACTGGCTGGGACCATACAACTCTGGAGACACCTGTATAGCATCTCACGCTTGGATGTATCCCAGTATATCTTATGTAAAAGTAAAAGCTAAGGATATACATGATAACCAAAGTGGTTGGTCTGATTCGTTATCCGTAGCCATATTTACCCGCGGTGACTGCAATGGCGATGGAATAATAGATGGTGGAGACGTAGTATCTTTGATCAATTACCTCTTCATAGGTGGTCCTGCTCCTTATCCGATTCAGTCTGCAGATGTCAATTGTGATGGAGGGATTAATAGTACCGATGTCGTCTATCTGATCAACTATCTATTTATAAGCGGACCACCACCCTGTAGTTAAAAGCTGGTCAAAGGTGAAAGGTTTCAGGTGCAAGGCGGGAGGTCGGGAAGTGCGATGCTTAAAAGAGAATAGGAAAGAGTTTAGGCGTTAGCCTTTTAATCCCGCCCAAACGGGCGTTCGTATGGACGCCTTCGGCGGAACAGATTAACTCCCTTTGGCTTATCAATTACCCTGGTTGAAGGGGGGTGTTTTTCCCGCCTTTTCTGTTCATGTCCGCAGAATTCAAAGGATTGGTGAAGGAACGGGAAGCGGGAAATATTATCTGATTACGTCGCTCCGCCTCTGGCGGGAGACAAAGTGTAAAGTCTTGTCATGGTTCGGGCGTCTGAGAGGAATTCCGCCAGAATTACGTATACCGCATCAGTGGACGCAAACTCTTTCAACTTTTTTGTTGATTTTTTGATTTTGCTGTCGTATTACTTTTAGGTTTTACTATGAACTACGAACTGTGAACTATGAACCGAATTTTCCGGGGGCGACTTGGTTTCGACGGAGGTAGCGGGAAAAGATAAGCGTGCCGAGGTACCCAGTTTCCTCGTTAATCCATTGGGACATAAATTTAAGTGCAAACTATTCATATGCACTGGCTGCCTAATTAAGTTTAGGTAGCTCGTCTGTCCCAGGCTTGCTTGTTGGCTTGGAAACAGGCGTCGGCTCAAACAAGCTGGTCTGATCTTTAGCTCAGGAAGATCGGGCGAGAATTCACTGAGATAGCATCGGATCAAGCCTGTTTGTCGGCGTTTTCCTTTGTGAATAAATAAAGACAAAATACGCACGTAGAAGGTCTTTGTCTTGTGCCTTCGGACGGGGGTTCGATTCCCCCCGCCTCCATTAAAAATAGTTAATAGTTCATGGTTAAGGCTTTTTGGTTAAGCCCTGCCTGAGGCGGGGCTTTTAATTTTTCTGGGGGGGGTTGGAGTGTTCACCTTCAGGTGAACCGTATAAAACTCAGTACTCTTCAAAAAATAAGATCAAGCTAAAGCTTGATACTCCAGCAACCTTCTCTCTTCAGAGTTAACTAATTAGAGTTTTTCAGAAGCTATGGTAAAAGATGATTGACTTTATTTGAAAATTGCTTTATTTGTGGGTAGAAGGTAATGAAAAATGGTATTCACTATTCAAGCCTAAGGAGATGCTTCTATGTCAGAATTTGACGTTACCAGTCGAACGGATATTGCCAAGATTACTTTAAACTCTGCTCCTGATCGTCCGGGAATCGGTGCGCAGATATTTGGTGCTTTGTGGTCTTATGACATCAATGTTGAGCTTGTTTCCTCCGCCCCGGCGCCGGAAGGTAGAGCAGATGTTACCTTAGTAGTGGGGAAAACACAGCTAAATCCAGCGATACTCAAATTGAAAAAAATCAAAGAGGAGTTGGATGCCAAGGATTTAACTGTTGACCAGGGTGTAGCCATAGTCACGGTTAGCCATCCCAAGTTGTCCAAAACTCCAGGGATCGCCGCCAAAGTATTTTCTCTCCTTTCACAAGCAAATATAAATGTCGAAGCCATCTCCAGCTCCACCACCTCCATAGCTTGTGTGATCCGTGAAAAAGAGGAACAAAAAGCGTTGGCGACTTTACGCAAGGGACTTAAAGAAAAAGATTAGAGACTCAAGATAAAGATTTACGAGGGAAGGGGAATTGGAGGGCGGATTAAAATTTTCCACAGAAAGTTCCTAAAAAACTACTTAATGGGGGGATTGCTTAGAATTTGTTTTGAATTTGAAGTTGCCTGATTTATCAGGTCCTGCGGATCCAGAATTCGGACATTCTTCCTAATGAATTAGGCAATTACAATTTTACTATACGTTATCAAAAGAACAAAAGATTTACTTAGAGAAGCCAAACTTTTCTTTAAGCTTCTTTTCTACAATCTTGGGAACGAAACGATTTATTTCTCCATTGAAGCGAGCAATATCCTTGATCAAGTTAGAGCTTAGATAGGTATATTTTTCGGAGGGTATCAAAAAAACGGTCTCCGTTTTTGGGGCTAATTTTCTGTTCATCAAAGCTAACTGAAACTCGAACTCAAAATCCGAGACCGCCCTCACTCCGCGTATAAAGGCAGAAGCTTCAAGTTCTTTTGCTAGATCCGCTAAAAGGCCGGTAAATAGAACCACCTTTACCCGTTTTAAATCCTTCACTGTAGACTTGACCATTTCCAATCTTTCATCTGCTGAAAAAAGTGGTTTCTTGTCAGGGTTGTCGGCAATGGCTATCACCAGCCGGTCAAAGAGCAGAAGCGCTCTTTGAATCAAATCCAGATGTCCGTTGGTGATCGGATCGAAACTTCCCGGATATATAGCAATTTTCATAAGATCTCCTTAAATTTAAAAATCGACTTATGATTTTGGAAGAAAAACCTTGTGTTTTTTAAATTGGTTCAAAAATTTAATTTTGTCTTTAAGTTTGATTTGAAATCTCTTATCGCATAGTTTATCCTCTGCCTTTTAACATCCCGAGCCATCCTTCGACATCCCGCCTTTGGCGGGAGACGAAGTGTAAAGGTTCGGCCAAGCCTCTTATGCTCAATCCCTCAACCGGATTATAACTTTTTTATAAAGAATGAAACCATGGTATCTCCGAATCTCTTTGCCTTTATATAAAATAATTTATTTTCAGGACATTTGAAAGTCTCTTTTTTATGGTGCTCTAAAACCAAAATCCCGTCTTTTTCCAAAAGATCATATTTGACCACCGAGTCTATCACCTTTTGAGCGAAATCACAAAGATAGGGAGGGTCAGCAAAGATGATCCCGAATTTTCCTTGTCGGCCATAGGCAGATGCCTGCCCGCCGGCAGGCGTGGCGCCTCTGGCGGAAAGTTTTGGCAAAACTTTTAAACAATCTTTGCCAATTATTTCTGCTTTTTTGCTTAGGTTTAGACTCCCTAAATTCTTTTTGATGATCTTAATGCTCTGTAAAGATGAATCCACGAAGGTGGCAAATTCCGCCCCCCCAGACAAAGCCTCAATGCCTAAATTCCCAGACCCAGCAAATAGATCCAAGACCTTCCTCCCGGAAACCTCACCTTTCAACACGTTGAAGATCGATCCCTTCACCTTGTCCGAGCTGGGTCTGATCTTGGCTTTGTTGACTGAACTTAAAATACGACCCTTATGTTCACCAGAGATTATTCGCAAAAAAATCTCCCTAAGACAAATGAATTCATTTAACGGTTATGAGGTCTTTTATTTTTTCAAAAGTCTTTGGACCAATCCCGGAAACCTTCATCACATCCTCGATCTTTTGGAATTTGCCTTTTGTTTCCCTATGATTGATGATCCTTTGGCTCAAAACCGGACCGATTCCTGGCAAAAGTTCCAGTTGGTAAGCCGAAGCGGAATTGAGGTCAACTTTCTTCTTCCCCGCCTTTGGTGGTTCGACTTCGCTCACCACCTTGAGCCTGTCGAAGGGCGGGATTTTCAACAAAGGATTTTCGGGGGTAGGTGAAATTCGGTTTTCCTTTTGTCGATTAGAAATAGGCGAAGTTATAGAATCTTTTGAAATTTCAGGTAAAACCTCCTGCGAGTATGATTCGGTATCCTTATTATGGTGAGCCTGTCGAACCATTGGATTCTCATTGGATTGGCTTTGATTTTCAAAGGAGACCGGAGGGTTTTGGTTGAAGACAAGTTCCGGGGCAAAATTGGGGTGATATTTTTTGTAAACGGTTATCCCGCTTCCTATGAGCAACGCTATCAAAAGAAAAAGCAAAGCTTTTATCTCTTGGGGGGTGAAGCTAAAAAACTGCATAGAAAAATTCCAATTTTAGAAAACCAATATAAACGTAATTATTTCTGATACTATGCTGCCCCCTTTCCTTAACCCTCTCCCTCAGGGGAGAGGGAAGGGTGAGGGGGAAATCAAGTATAATGTTAAAAAACTCTGTGCGTTTGTATTAAAATTAACGATAAAGAATCTCTACGAGAACTTCTCCGATCTTTTGCAAGCTTTCCGGACTGCATTTGTCCGGGGTGTCCTGGGTGGTATGCCAATAGGGATAATCAAAGTCAATTAAGTCGATGCAGGGAATGCCCTCCTCTAAAAGAGGGATGTGATCATCATAAACAGAGTATTTGGTCGAATCTTTAAAACAGTCGATCTTAAGTTTCTGGGCTGCGCCCCAAACTAAGTCGACTATGTTTTTGGCATATCTGTTGGAATATTCTTCTTTATAAATGTTTAAGTCTCTGTCACCGATCATGTCCAAAAGAATGCCGAACTCTGGTTTATACTCCCCTTTGTTTTTAGCAAAATATTTAGAACCCAAACAGAATTTATCCAACTCTCCTTCCGAACCATAATCCTCCCCATCAAATAAAATTATGTCCACTCCCCATTTTGGTCTTTTTTGTGAAACGATTCTTGCAATCTCCAGAAGAACTGCCACCCCGGATCCTCCATCATTGGCACCCAAGATTGGTTTTTCCCGTAAAGAAGAATCCGGATCTTGGTCGGCTGTGGGTCGAGTATCCCAATGAGCGCAAAGGAGCATTCTTTGTTTTTTCTCCGGATAAAAAGAAGCTATGATATTAGCCAACTCTATTTTTTTCCCCCTACTTGTATCCTGATAAACAAACTCTTGTGTTTTGACTAAATTAGTATTTCGCCTGAGCTTGTCAAGCAAATATTTTTTGGTTCTTTGGTGTCCTTCAGACTCTGGATTTCTGGGACCCCACTGGCATTGGGCAGTCAAATATTGGAAAGCTTCCGCCCCGTCGAATTTCGGTGGAGAATTGGAGGCACAGCTATAAAATAAGCCCAGAAAGAAAAGAAGCCCCCATTTTATGCTCTGAGCTTTCAAGCTGTGGGACATCTGTAATCCAGTGCGGGATTCAAAGTTCGAATTTCAAGATTCAGAATTTAACATCCTGAATCAATTGAGTTACTTACAAGAAATTTTAAAATCTAAGCATCAACCAAATTCCCAATTCTCTGGTGTGCGTCTTCCTCTTAGTCTTTTTGTCGTTCGAATCAAGCCACTTGGCGTTAAATCCTCCCGTCACCTGCTCGGAGAAACTATACCCGGAATTAGCAGTTATAGATAGCTGACTCCCTTCTGCTATGGTGTTGTATCCCTGTCCACCAACCGACCTTTTTTGTTTGTTGCTGGTTAAAGCAATGTTGAGAGATAGACTGAGCTGGCTTTTGAATCTTATCTTTCTCAAGAATGGAATTTTCATCCCCTGGGGAGCGCTGAAGGAATAGCTGTTGCTCAGGGAAATAGAGTTGGCGTAATTCTTGGTGGCGCTTCGGTTATGTCCCGGATTCTGCAGGCCCTGTTCGGCGCCATAATCTTTCTTTATATTTAAGTTCGTTGTCGCTCCATTTTTCCAATTGTGGGAAAAGGCGGCATCATGAGAGTATCTTTCCGAGGTCTTTTTACTGATAAGTTCCCCGGTTTTTGCTTTTTCGCTTTTGTCCTCCTTTTTGCTATAATCGAACTTATAAACTGCGGAGTTGACAAGTTTTTTTAACGGCCAGATCTTTGCCAGATTGCTCCACCCAAAGTCGAAATCGGGAAAGGTGGTGCTGGTACTCTTATTATCCCCAGTGGAGGTGTTGGTTTTCCCGATGCTCTTAGAATAGCTGAGATTGATTTTTGTGCCCAGCATTCTTATTCCGCTTCCGGCAGTATAGCCTTCCTGAGAGGTAATTCCATCCGTGGATTGAGACGTGCCCTTTCTTCCTACCTTAGGATCACTTGTAAAGCCTAAGCGATATGCCAGGGAGGGTCGGGACAAAAGTCCACTTCTGGAGAAGTTCTCATTTTTCTGATATGAGCCCGTCACCGGATCTATCCTTTTGGTCAAACTTGCCAATAGCCTAAGCGGATTCAGACTGATTCCCTTCTTTTCGCCTGTCTTCCCTCCGCTTCCGAATAAACTCTGCCAAGTAAATGTAAAATCAGCTCGTTTAGTATTGCTGTTGGTAACCCTTCTGGTTCCTGCTACGTTATGTTGGTCTGTACGATCAGAATTTTCAGTATATCTTGAGTCAAAAGAGAAACGAGTGGTCAAAAACTTGAACCATTGAGGATTGTAGCTTAGTTTAAAGGTTTCGTTAAAGCTTGTTTCTATTCCCAATTTGGCGTTTTTCGGAGTGAATGCAAATTTTATGGTTTGTGGATCACTGATATCTCGGGCGGTTGACATGGTGTAAGTTACAGGTATGCCTTTTATCGGACTGGCCTGAGCGTTCATACTCCCGTTGAAATACCGACCGTAAGTGCGAGTTATAGTTCCCACATTATCTACTTTATAGTTTTTGGCTCCGCTCACAGTACCACTGAAGTTGAGGCTGGTAGGCAATAACGAAAACTTGGTCTGGATAAGAGATTTAGGCAGAAGAGAAGTCTTTGCCCATCCCAAAGGGGCAAAGGAAAGCTCCTTTATCCCTGAAAGACCATAACTGCCCGTCATGGTATACACATTGCTTTTATTCACCGGGGTACTAAGGTTTGTATTTGAGGAGGTGCTATAAGAAAAACTTGTGCTAATTTTTTTCAGGGTTAAACCCAATAACCAATTTTTGGTCGGTTTGGTGAAAGATGGTACAAAACTAATGCTCTTACTTATCGCCTCAATTTTTTCTTTCTCTCTAAGCTCTTTGGGAAGAATTATGTCCGAACCGGTCTTCCATTTAGGTAAGGTGAGAGCTCGAGAATATGTGAACGAGAAGGGGAGGGAGTATCCAAAAGAGTAAGGCAAAAACTTGTGGAGTTGGAAACCTGAGATATTCAAGCTATAATTCTTGGAGGAGTTATAACCCTCTTTTTTTTCTGTAAGACT
>Ga0315279_10004302_pt1 | contig 19162 bp, 18 predicted proteins | sample YL17G06_20_MG_FD_203694 | JGI IMG/M metagenome (GOLD analysis project Ga0315279, IMG submission 203694) | Sediment microbial communities from Yellowstone Lake, YNP, Wyoming, USA - YL17G06_20 | ecosystem: Environmental > Aquatic > Freshwater > Lake > Sediment | place: USA: Wyoming | collected... | reverse complement strand
CAGACGGTTATTCACCTCCATCGGTTAAGTGATGACTGGTCAACTCTCAAGCAACGCATTTGGGATTTCATTTTGCCATTCAAAAGAGGTTCCGATGAGTTGCTTCGATACGTGGGTTTATTACCCGATTAATTATTTAATCTTCATTACACGGGGCATTCTTTGTGATTTTTCGTAAAAGTGTGGGAATGAAAATTGCATAAGACGGAATAGCACAGCTTTAGCTTGCGTTTTCCAGCGTAAAGTAAGTGTTTAATGCAGGCTAAAGCCTTGCTATTCCACATATTTTTTGTTTAGAAATTATATTTCCACATTAAAATCCGAAGAGCCTTAGAACTTTGGTCTATTTTCGTAAGCCCAATTGTAATAATCTATTCTCTTGAGCTTAGAAGCCGCCGCTTTATCAATTATGACTATTGCGTTGGGGTGCATTTGTAGAGCAGAAGCAGTTACCTGTGAAGTAATAGGTCCTTCTACAAGTATAGAAACCGGATCAGCCTTCTTTTCTCCATTTGCAACTAACAGACAACACCTGGCTTCCATTATAGTTCCAACACCCATAGTTATAGCAAATCTCGGCACGTCAGACTCACGTTCAAAGAATCTTGCGTTATCTTTGATCGTCTCTTCAGTAAGAGTAACGATACTTGTCCTCGAAGCAAGAGAAGTTCCCGGCTCATTGAAACCAATGTGTCCATCGCTTCCAATACCTAGCACCTGAAGGTCAACACCGTCAACCTTTTTGATCTCATCTTCATACCACTGGCAATACTTAGCAAAATCCTTTGCGATCCCGGATGGAACGTGAACATTGGTTGAACTTATATTGATGTGATTGAATAGGTTATCGTGCATAAAGTAATGATAGCTCTGTTCGTGGGTTGTTGGAAGTCCCACGTATTCATCAAGATTGAAAGTAACGACTTTGGAGAAGTCCAATTCACCTTCTTTATACATGCGGATCAGTTCTTTGTAAGTACCGATTGGTGTACTTCCTGTAGCAAGCCCTAAAACTAGATTAGGCTTCAGATGCATTGCGTCCTTGATTATCTGAGCCGCTTCTTTACTCATTTCATCGTAATTGTCTTTGATTATTACCTGCATTTATATCTCCTTTTTGTATAAATGTTTCCTATGAATAAAAGTCTATAGGTCAATGAGTCTATGGGTCTATAGGTTTCAACCCCCATGTGTATCAACTTAAGGAATATATAAAGAGTTTTCAACGTAAAATGTCATTTCCTAAACCCCAGAGGGGTGTCATATTTATAGAAACGTAAAAACCAAAAGAAAAAAAGCTCCAGCGGAGCGACATATAAAATGTATTGAAAGTTTGAAAGTTAATGGATTTTTTGTTTGCTTGTTTACTATAAATATGACACCCCTTTGGGGTTAAATCTCTTAAGTTGATACACATGAGACTTATGGATTTATAGACCTTTTTTCATTTGTGAAATTCGTGCTTAAGGATTGCTAATTTAATAACTTCCGTGTTTAATACTTGAAAGTTGGGTTTCGTTCCTCAACTACTTTTTCTCTATCTAAAGGGGAAAGTTATTTAATCATGAATCCTAAATCTAACATTGTCAATCTACTGATTACTGGACTGCGCTTCTACTGACGTGACAGCGATCACACCGACAATATCATTAACACTAGCACCTCTTGAAAGGTCGTTGACTGGTTTTGCAAAGCCTTGAAGCAAAGGTCCATAAGCCTCAGCTTTTGCAAGATATTGCGTTAATTTGTAAGATATGTTGCCGGCGTCAAGGTCAGGAAAGATGAGGACATTTGCATTTCCTGCCACACTACTTGGGTCTTTGACTTTTCTTTTTGCCACTTCTGGAACAATAGCCGAATCAAGCTGGAACTCACCGTCAATTTTTAAATTCGGCGCCATTTCCTTTGCAAGCTTAGTCGCTTCGATGACTTTATCTACCTTCTTATGACCAGCACTGCCCTTTGTCGAGAACGATAACATAGCAACTCGTGGTTCCCATCCTAACAAATTATGAGCAGTTTCTGCTGATAAAACAGCGATCTCTGCAAGTTCCTGTGGAGTAGGGTCGGGATTCACACCCGCATCAGCGTAGATAAAATTGCCATTCTCACCATAAGGGCAATTCGGCACAGACATGATAAAAAAGCTAGACGGTGCAGATACACCTTCCTTTAATCCTATCATTATCTGACTGGCTTTCACCACCGTTGCGGTAAGGCTTGTACAGCCAGCGACCATACCATTGACGTCACCTGCAGTTACCATCATAGCGGCAAAATATAGCGGTCGTCTTAATAATTTCTCTGCCATTCCCTCTGTTATGTGCTTATCGCTTCTGGACTTGATGTATAAGTTAATATATTTCTCTAACGGAAAACTCTCCGGGTCAATAATCTCTATATTATCCAGTTTAAGATTCAGTGTATTGGCAAGGGTTTTGATCCGATCTTTATTGCCAACCATAACAGGAATAAAAATGCCATCATTAAGGGCGATAAGAGTAGCTTTTATAGTTCTCTCATCCTCTCCTTCAGCCAGAACGATCTTTGTAGGTTTTTTAAGGGCTTTCTCTTTAATCTCATCAATCAGATTCATTTTTTCACCCTACTACTCAGACACATTGAATTTTATGGTATCTCTGGATTCCAGCTTTCGCTGGAATGACATTTGACGTGGCTTTGTCATTCCTGCGCAAGCAGGAATCCATAAAAAAATAACATGTCTAGGTACTACTGGTCATAGCGACCATAATGTTGTATTGCGGACATGATGAGCCGCATACCAGTTAAACGTGAACCATTATTAATACTGCCTGCTGTGGCAAAAACCAAACCCCGCTTCTCTCGTGCCATCTCGAAATCCCTCAGAAATTCAGCAACTATGCTGACTTCCTCATTTCTACTATATGTAAATGGCGCAAGCACCCCGCTTATAACAGCATCAGGCATATACTCACGGATTTGATCAACCAGAACGTTTGGACCAAAGTTCACACCTGTCAGATTACAGCGTCCCAAAACAGGCAATATATGCGCCATATCCGAATCACTGTGCTGATAGCGGGAGTCCCTTGGATTAGGACTACAAAAGTCCCATATACCTTTGACTATGGGATACCCAAAAAACTCATACATATCTGCATTGAGCATGGCACAGTTATCGTCGGAAAAACCGAATCCACGAGGCATTGTCTCTGGTGTATATCCTGCTTCCTCGTCAAAGATGCAAACCATCCCCAGCATGACGTTCAGAATTGCATCACGAAGTCTTTCCGCAACGTCTGGATGGTCCTCGATCAAAAAGATAATACCCTCAACTCCAAACATTGACATAGCAAACGTGACAGGTCCACGCTGACCACGATAGAGTGAAGGCTTGATACCTATAGCCATGAGCTTTTCCTTTTCAACGTCCCAGTTTTTTGGCAAGATAAATTCTCGTAAGTTTTCAAGACGTTTTTCTACACGGTCAAGTAAAGCACATAACTCATCAACAGTATCTGCCCCCTTCATTAACCACCACGATTGGCTGTCATCAATCCAGACGTTCTCCATCTCGAATACGTCATGTAAGGCTTTGACGGAAGGATAACCGGGGCGATCTGGTCCGGGTGGTTTCTCATCCAGCAATCGCCGTCCAACTATGGCTTCTGCTTTGTCGTTATAAGCCCTGTTAAGTGACAAACGCCATTCTGTATCGCTACCATATCTTTTCCAGTCCTGCTCAATTTCCATTTCGTCAAACAAACATTCCCAGTTACAGATTGCCTCTAATGGCACCTGTGGAATATGCTTTCCGAAAGGGTCTGCTATGGCGATCTTCTGATCCGCCCAGAATTGTTCAAGGTCAATGGGCGCAAGTCCATCATTAGCGTGAGCCTGACGGACAAGCTTCTCGGCTATCGCTAAATGCTTCTCCGTTACACGAACGCTCATTTTTTTACTCCGATTTTTTTTGAAGGGTAGATCCCAAATCCTAGAGTCCAATTCTAGCACATTATCATTTTTAATTCAATGGTAATTTATTTGTATTTTTGTAGAAATTCCCCAAGTAGTTATCAGGAAGGTAGAAATGTGGTGTTTGTAATGAAAAACTCGGAATATTAATTATAATATCTACGAAGTAACTGATTTAATAATCAGCGTTATACTGCCTAATATACCAATAAGAAAAGCAGTTGGGCATCCGAACAATGCGAACAGAAAGAAAATAGCCTCTTCAAAATCTCTTTTTAATAGAGACGATAATAAAGCAGAAATGATGTTATGTAAAACGACACAAATAATCGTTAATGCAGGGGCAAATCCTGCCATCATTAAGAAAATCTTTAATAGTCCAGTTACGTCCTGCTTAACAGTCAGAAATACCAGCGCACAGCCCAATATAGAAAGTACGAATATCGGAAAAGCTAGATAAGTAAGTTTCCAGCAACGTTTCTTAGTTAATTGAAACAATAATGCTACCACAGCAGTTAACACAACTAAAGACAGAAATACCAACAATAATGATAAACTCATGATCTATTCCCTCCTAAGTATTCTCAATGTTTCATATTGACAATAACATATCTGCGTCATATAATCAAGAGAAATCTTTAATATCCATAAATTAAACAAATCGAACTATATTGTCAGCAGAATCTTGGAGGAAAACAAATGGGAGCAAGTATTGATACAGGATTTTTTCCGATTATGGCATGGGGATCGGCGCCCGGTGATATTAGTGTTCTAAACGGTATGGCTGAATGCGGGTTAAACGTTGCAGGATTCGTTACTCCCGGTGATCTTGACCTTGTAGCACAGGCTGGATTGCGTGCATTTGTCATGGACCCAAGGGCATCGGAATACAATTTCAGGAAAATTGATCCTGAGACAGTAGATGCAAATGTCACCAATTTAGTAAAAGAGGTAGGTAACAATCCCGCGTTAATGGGATATTTATTAAAAGATGAACCACATATTAACGAGTTTTCAGGTCTTGCAATTTTGACAGAGGCTTTTCAAGAAGTTTCACCTAATAAGATTCCATATATCAACCTTTACCCAAACTATGCTAACCAAAATCAGCTTGGAACTGAAAACTATTGGGAATACGTTGAAACTTACGTCAATACTGTGAATCCACCCATAATCAGTTATGATCATTACGCCCTGATGGAGAATGAACCACTGAAAGATGGATATTATACCAATTTAGAAGCAATGCGATGGGCTTCAATTAAATATAGACGACCATTCTGGAACGTTGTGCTATCCACTGCGCACTTTAATTATCGTGAACTTTCATCTGCTGACATCCGTTTTCAAGTCTTTACAACCTTAGCTTATGGAGGGAAAGGCATTAGTTACTTTACATACTTTTCTCCTCGTTTTGGTAATTGTCGTATGGCGCCCATTGATCAATTCGGGAACCGTACACCGACTTGGAGCTATCTGCAAAACGTCAATATGATGGTTCAGATGCTTGCCCCAACGTTGATGGAACTTACTTCTACGGGTGTTTATCACATTGGTGACGTTCCAAAAGGATGTCTAGCACTTCCGGGGAATACACTGACACGAGCATTATATGGAAACGGTAATTTCATAGTAGGTGAATTCGTACATTCAGACGGTTCCAACTACATAATGGTAATAAATAAAGACTTCAAGAATTCCGCTAATTTCCGTCTGGAGTTAAACGATCCGAATAGTCATGTTTATCGTGTATCATCATATATAGGTCGTCTGGAAGAACTGGTTGACGAAGGTGATTGGCTTGCACCGGGGCAGGGCGTTTTACTACAAGTTACCCCAAAGGGTATATAAGTCGAAATTATTTTTTAGCCACGAGTGAAACACAGATTTACACGGCTTTTTTTATATCAGTGTTTATCTGTGTCCATCTGTGGTTTCATTTAGTTTTTACATCTGCCACTCAATAGAAAGTTTTTTCTTAAAGACTTTTTGTATTAGCTGTCCTTTATCCAGAGCCGCCTGACGATCTGCTTCTGAAGGTCGCATAACATCGCATCTAATAGTAATCCGATCCATTGTAATCTCGCATGAAACGGAATTCACCATACTTTGATGTGTTCGATCAAGACCATCAGCAATACGCAAGATGGATGCAAGAACCTCTACTATCTTGCGATCCGATGGTTCAAGGGAAGAGAAATGCGGGTGTCTCATCTTTGGTAATGCTGCTCGATGATAACGGGCAACAGAGCCTACCATCAGTCTTTCTCTTTCGTTAAGCAATAGCGTTGTATCTCCAAGAATGATCTTCAAAGCAGTCTTGTGATGTTTATTTTGACCCTCAATCCAGCCTATGTCGTGCAGGATCGCTGAATTATGTAACAAAAACCTTTCCTTTTGACCGAGTTGATGTAAAGGCTGTAATTCATCAAATAGACTTAAAGAGAGTTTTACTACCTGATTTGAATGTTCTTCCTCATATCCACAGCTTTTGGCTAACTGAAACGATGCTTGAAGGCTATCATCATCTTTCGGTTTTGCTTCTTTCTGGATTGTCTCGAAGCTATGCCCTTGCAAGATCATCTGAGCAAATAATTCAGGTAATCCGCTTTCACGTATCGCCAAAGCTGACTTTTCTACGTCATATTCTACCCTATAATGGTCTATCCTAAACAAACTTGGCTGTTTTAATATCATAATAGCGTAACTTGCTTTGGGATTACCATCACCGGGACGACCAACACTGCCCGGATTGATAAACCATACTTTGTCAATCTTCCGTTTAAATGGTGAGTGAGAATGTCCTAAAATGATTATGTCAGCATCAGCAGTCGAGGCTAATTCTTTCAGTCTATCTTCTGGCGTGTCATAAGTTAGAGACTCTTCGTCTGAATCGGGGCTTCCATGCACTATCAGTATCCTTTTGCCTTCTAATTCAAATCTCATTTCTTTACCGAGAGAACTAACATATTCGAGACTGGATTCAGAAAGCTTATCATAAGTCCAGTTGAAAGCGACCCATTTCTCCGGTGGAATACCTTTTTTCCACTTATCTTTCTTTTTATTCACTTTCATCACTTTAAGGTCGTAATTACCAATGATACTCTTAATCTCCTCTTTTTGCAATAGATCTACAACTTCATTAGGAAAGGCTCCGTACCCAAGCATATCACCAACGTTCCAGATAGCCTCAACTTTGTGTTTATGCGCATCTTCTAAAACAGATTCTAAAGCCGGTAGATTAGCGTGAATATCACCGATTAGTGCTACTTTCATAAATTGCTCCTTTTTTTGATACGATATGAAGCATAAGTTTTGACATATTTTTCCATACATCCTGATCCTTTTCATACTCCCAGAGATTCACTAAATTTTCATAACATTCAGCCTGATGTTTCCTCCTATTTTCTTGCAGGTAAAGTATTCCAGATTTTAATCTGTTAAAAGACCTTGTATTTCCAAAATACTCAAATGTAAGAACCTTTTCTTGTTCGAGAAATTTTGGTAAATATTCAACCCATACAGCACAATCATGAAAATCTCCCAATATCGTTTGCAACTCACGGATAATCTTGATTGGTTGCTTAAGTTCATCTTCATAAAGAGATTCAAATACCTCCATTGTATATCGTAAACGCTTGGCAGAAATCCTCATTGCGTGAAGTTCAGCAATATTATTTGGCTGATAGACGTATCTTTCATAAGAGATAAATTCATCAAGTCGCAGTGATATTGCCATATAAGCATTTTCGTAGACCTTTTGGGAATATACATCCTTTTTGTGAATTTGCGCAAAATTATATATTATAAGTGCGGATTCCTTTATTTCATCTAACACTCCATTCGTACATAATTGTTCCATTTTAGATGTAATTTTTAACTGCAAATTTTCACGTTTTTGGTGAATGCGTAAAATTAGACGCTTGATCCCCGGTATATAGCGTTGTTCCGTCAAATCATTCAGGAAGCCTTGTAGAAAGTCTATCTGAACGTCAAGGTCTCTAGCTGAACCAAGAATACGTGTGACTGAGCGTATTTGCTTTCTCCATCGCTTTGTGTTCTTAAAACACTCTTCAAAGATTGCGAATGTGCTGCGCAAACGACGAGATGCAACCCTCATGCGATGTATACACTCAATATCGTCTGCTTTGCAAACGCCATCAATCTCTTGCTCCAGAGCTTCCAATCGCTTTAACACCGCTTCTGCACCAAACAGGCAAAAACTTTCATCAAGGTTGATTTCCATAGCGTTTTTACTCTCTTAATTTATGGAATGATTGATTTTCAAAACGGATTTATGAAACCACAGATTGGATTGAAGATTAGAAGATTTAAAGATTGGGAGATCAGAAGATTATAAAATTAGGACATCGTTAATCTTAGAATCTTAGAATTTAATAAGTCTCAAAAGGTGCGTTTTAAGATGGGATAATTCATTATGGATAAATAATCAAATCAAGTGTTATTACTATCAAGTAATTCTTTGGTATATTTTTTTAGATCCTCAAAGATTTCATTTACAGAACGATTAGCGTCAATCACTATAAAACCAAATTCTTTCGTCATCTTCTCAAATTGTTGTATAAGCTGAGTTTGATAATTGACAAAGCTATCATATAAATTATCCGCACAACTAATATCCATTCCAGATTCCCAGTAATCAAAACCCCGACCACGCAATACACGATGAACTAGCGTTGGAACATCGGCTTTCAAATAAAAGATAATGTCTGGTTTAAGTGCGAAACCATATACATTTCTTGCCCATTCGGGATCCGCACCACGCACTACGTTACGAGCAATAACTGAATAGAAATATCGGTCAGATAAAACGCAGAAACCTGCTTTTAAGGCAGGAATAATGTTATTCTCCAGACGGTCAGCGAAATCCGTAGCATAGAAAAGATTCATGGTTAGCCTGCCAATGGTATGTCCTGCCTTTGCCGCATCAAGTCCCGGTTGTGTCAAAGGTGATCGCGCAAGCCCTGTATCTGATACCCCGAAACCCTCTACTTCTAGCCACTGTTTTAATAACTCGATCTGGGTTGATCTTCCCACTCCGTCAGTACCTTCGAGAACGATTAGCTTTCCGGGTAAATCGTCAATATGAGCATAAGGATAACCCGCACCATAAAAAGCAATTTTTTTCAATAAATTCTACCTCCTGAATTCTGTTTATGAGTTTTTGAGTATCTTCTCAGCGACGAGTTTTCGCATATAATGTTGTTTTGTTTCAAGTGGCAAATTCCCGTCAATTACAGTAAAATCAAACTCATCAGACATATTTTCATATTCGTTAAGGATACGCTCCTGAAAAAGACGAAAACTGGTGACTGTATCTTTTGAAAGACCAAGGTCTTTTCCTGATTCGTAATATTTTATCTTTGCTCTTGAAGATGTAATTCGATTTACCGCAACATCCAGAGGAATGCTAAAGTAGAAAGTTAAATCTGGTTGTAAAGCATACGAATAAAGATTACGAACCCATTGTCGGTCAACACCTCGTGCTACGTCTCTGGCAAATGCAGTAAAGGCATATCGGTCTGCCAGCACGCTCACACCGGCTTTGAGTAAAGGTAGAAAGAGATTCTCCCACCTATCTGCAAAATCAGTCGCTTGAATCAAACTAAATGTAGTTGGAGTTAATGATCGGTTTTTCTTCCCCAGACGTGTTGTGCTTTTAACCATCTTAGATGAATTCCATTCACTAAAGTAAACATCCTTATCTTTCATGGTTTGCATCCACTTATATAGTAAGTTTATCTGAGTGGATTTTCCGCTTCCGTCAATTCCCTCGACTACGATTAGTTTGCCTTTATATGGATTTGGCTGAAGCACTATATTTTCCTCACTTTCTGGATCATTATATTTATCAGGTTATTCTGTCAATTTGGATTATATCACTCAGGATTAAAAGAGTCAAGATTTAAATATTCACATCTAAACATCCGTCAGGATGTCAACACTCAACCCTAAAGTGTTTATTATTACTTTTGCATTTACATTGAGAAATTTCGGCATGGTTCATTTTCCAAGATAATTAAGGTAACAAATCTTAGCCACGGAAACACACGGAATAACACTGAAAAAGAAAAAATTCCGTGAAATTCCGTGTTATTCAGTGGCTAAATTTTTTCTTGTTTTAAAATTACATTAATTATGAACCATGTCAGAATTTCTATCAATTATTTTAACTCATTAGTATTTTCACGAACTTTGCGTATAGCATCAAGTATCAGATCCATATCTTCCTTCTCACCGAGGAAAATGGGATGCGATATACAAAGGGCTTCTGTCTGATATATACGCTCTGCTTCGGGACAGTATACTTTTGTGTAATCCAATGGCTTGCCATAAGTCGGATACTTTATTGGCGACGTATTGCCTCCCGTTATGGATTGGAACAACGGATTTCTGTATATAGGCGCTCCATGCGCTCCGACACCCATCGAAACACCCTCTTCGTTTATTGCTTGGAGGAATTTATCTCTTGATATGCCATCAAATTTCGCTTGGTTATATTTGAAGTTCCAGTAATATACGCTCCATCTTGTAACTCTTGGATCACGATCAAAAGGCTCGATACCATCAATTTCCTTCATTCCTTGAGCTAGATAGATGAAGTTACGCTCACGGGTTTCGATTTGCTCATCCAAGCGCGTCATCTGTGCGAGTAAAACTGCGGCTGTGAATTCAGACATTCGGAAGTTCGACAATACTCCAAGACGAACCGTTTTGTCTGATCTTTCTGTCCAGCGTCCCATATCAACATGGGCGTATACATTCTCTTTGAGTTCTTCGTGATTAGTAAGGACGATACCGCCTTCACCACCTGCTACGGATTTACCTGCCATAAGACTGAAAGCCCCAAGATGCCCGATAGCGCCAATACGAGTTCCTTTCCATTCAGACCCATGAGCATGGGCGCAGTCTTCAATAACAATCAGGTTGTTTTTTTTTGCGACTTCCATTATTGCGTCCATATCAGCAGGATAACCGCCATTGTGAACAACTACAACCGCTTTAGTCTTATCTGTTATCGCTGATTCCATCGCCTTTGGATCCATGTTATATGATTTAGGGTCAACGTCAACAAATACGGGAATGGCATTAATGAAAAGTATACACGTTGCAGATGCAAAGAATGTCAATGCCGGAGTTAATACTTCATCTCCCGGCTCAACATTAGCGCCTCTAAGGGCATTTATGAGTGATTGTATGCCGGAGTTAGTTGCGAGTCCAAATTTTGCATCATGATATTTAGCAAAGACATCCTCGAATTCCCATACTTTTGAGCCTTCTCCACCGCCCCACCATCGTCCGCTGTGGAGTACTTCAAGCAGATTTTTCTCGTCTAATTCGTCCCATATTGGCCACCTTTTGCCAAGAGGACGTGTTATCGCTTTTTCTCCACCATTTATTGCAAGTTTTGCCATCAAAAATCTCCTTAATTAGTAATGAGTAATGAGTCTATTATGAACTTAAACATTACTGATTACTGTTCACTATTTCCTTCTCCGTGTTTTTTCTGAATTATGACAATGCCTTATCTAGTTTCAAGACGACCTATTATATAAAGTTTATTTCTGTAAATCAAGACTCAATTGGTTTAGGATATTCCAGCAGATAATTTTGTATCTGCTTTTTCTCAAGTTTTTTTGTTACACCATCAGTCAGGGTAGATATATCAGAACCACTGAGCCTTTCACATATTCTTGCGACAAGTTTCAGTTGGTCAGATGGTGATAACTGTTCAATGAGCTTTTCAATTTCTTCAAAATTCGTTTTCTTCGTCATCTAAATACACCTCATTCGTTATTTGAAAGTTATTAAAGACTTACTCCTAAGTTTAGCTTCAGTTTTTTATACAATACCTTGATAAAATCATCTAAAGTATAACCGAATATTTCTGAAGGATAGTGTCTTTTGTGTGACTCATTCACAATATTTTCTCCATTTATTTTTTAATAACGACAATCTCTTCTGGCAATGGTATTTCGTGGGTCGTACTTCTTCTCGTTCTAAATAACTCAATATGCGCATCAGAATAACCAATATCATTAGCCATTTCAACAAAAATCTTACCGACTGGAATAACTATATTCTTATAGGTCTGATCACCAACAACTTGAAGATTATAACTTCCCTTCTTCATAACCTTATAAAATTCTTTCAGAGCAATATACATGCCTCCAAAATATTCTTTTATCATTCTGGGGTAATCAAAGCCCCAATTTTTATCAGATAAAGCATTTGCTACCCGTTCTGACACTTCTTGGATAGACTTGAAGTGCTTAACGTAATCAGAATAGCTATCATCTCTATATATTAGCTTGGTACTGCCTTTTATCATTGTTTTCTTTACTTTTTGGACATCATCCATATTTTTTACAAAACCAAGTAAATATAACTCTAGTCGAGTTTGCCTCGTATATTCTAAATCATTTGGATATGGTGGTGAAGTTATTATAAAATCTACCGAATCTTCATCAATAAAAGAACTAGCTTCGGTTGCTGATTTATTATATATCACAGTTTTTCCATAAGTATCAAAGCTTTGTATAAGTCCTAAATCCTTGTAAACTTGAATTATCTTTTTACAGAAAACATTAAAAAATGGTTCTTTTTTAGGCATAATATCCAGAAAATCATTTTTAAAGGCATAGTCGTCAATATCTTGAGCAATATCTAAGAATTTTAGTGCTGTGCTTTTGAAAGTTTGTCTTAATATATGGCAGTCAATGTCCCAGGTTGTTTTAACTTCAGAAACACAGCACATTAATGGGTTAGCATCTATACCGATAGCATTTAGACCAAAGAGATTACTTGATACTAAAGTTGTGCCACTTCCACAAAATGGGTCTAAAGCAACGTCTCCTTTTTTCAGATCATATTTGTTAATACTTTCCTCTAAAAGATGATGTGGAAAATCCTCTAAATAATCGTACCATTGATGCACTATGTTATAACTATTCAAATCACTTATGGAGTCACATCTATTAAAAAGCGATATTTGATCATTAGATGGTTTATCTATTTGTTCAATCCATTCATAATTATATGATAATTTTCTTCCCTTCAACCTTTCTATAGTTTCATCGAAGAATTTTCTTTTGTCTTCTGAAATCTTAAAACTAAAAGCATCAATTTTTTGGATAAACCCTTTTTTGTCTAAAAGTTCAATTGCATTAAGTAAAATTTTGCTATCTTTTGGATAGCCAGTTAATTCTGAAATCTCATCAATTAGTGGTTGTTTATTCTCAAATATCTTGAGATAGAAATAATCCAATATTTGAGATTGTAAGAATGGTAACTTTTTTGACTTCATAATACTATTCGAATATTTTGTAGAGGTTGACATCTATCTCCTATGTTCTGCAAACCATTTCTCAAATGTTAATTTTGGCGACCAATTCATGAATTCTTTGGCGTAGGATATATCATAATAGCACGTTATGGGACCAATATTGATGCTATGAGATGCAAAGAATTCAGTCACACCGGGATAGTAGCGTTCGACAATACTTGACGGATCAGTTCTCAAACCTTCAGCATCTTTGGCAGTGTAAGGAGTCTGATTTGCAATGGTAACTGTGTGGTAGCCTGTGAACTCAGTGTTTAATGCTGAAATGTGTGCATCAATCACGTTGTCAGGATGCGTCCAACTGCCAAGTAATCCCAAACCAAGCCTTAGATCATCAACGGGAATGAAAGTTGGCGGTCGCAGACAAACCACGTTCATACCACTATTTGAGTGAAACATCCATGCCAGATTTTCACCGAAGCGTTTAGTCATTCCATACAAATCCCTAGGCATAGAAGGATCATCTTCCTTCGCTGGTACGAATACAGGCGGCATACCAATCGCCGCTATACTGCTTGTGTAGATTACTCTTTTCACTCCAGCCTTGACGCAAGCTGAGAAAACGTGATGACATGCTTTCACGTTATTATCAAGATATTGATCTGGTGTATACTGCTTCCATGGATGTATCGCCGCACAATGTATTACTACATCAGCGCCGTCAACTATCTTCTGAATCTGATCCATCTGGCAAAGATCAGCGGATTCGATCCCTTCACCAGCAATCACGTCTGTCGCACGGACATTGTGTATATCTTTCAAGCGATTAGCTACTCTGCCACCAAGAACACCTGATGCACCTGTTACAACAACATTCATTCTTCACCTCATTTATCTTTAATATTTCCCCAAGTAGCTGATAATTTCATTGTAGGCTCAACGGACAACTTCTCTTGTATAAATTCTAGCTTACCCCATGTCGTTGGTTCGTTTTCAACCTCTCCCTGCCAGAGTATGTGACTCCACACACCCTTATCTGAATCAACGAAACTTATGCCGAAGCCCATAACTTTACTAGCATTTAGATTCAATTCAGGTATGGCTGAAAATGGAATTTGAACTTCCAGTGTATAATTCGTGCCTTTTATATCGGCGCCTGACTTAATGTCTTTGAGTATATTGCCTGCATTATCATTTCGATATATGTAAGGCACACCATTCACGTCAACGTTAAGCTGATAGTTATCGGGATCATTTCCTCCACGATCAGTCATTGTACCTTGATCTCCAGCGCCGTCTATCCATATTTCTATGCAGTCGTTCTGCCAGTTATTGTCTGCACCAAAGCCCTTTTCTATGGCATCATCAGTGATGTCAGCCGCAACGTAAAGGTTGCTGTTATCGTAAAGGGCATAAATCACAGCACTGAAATCCTTATCATCACCGAAGGTTCCTGAATTGACAAAACCGTTCTTTTTTGACAGGATTATCTTCTGATCGTTCTTGAATAATCCAAGATTCCATTCATCTAGTTTACCATCAATTTTTATCGCCACTTTTGCCTGCGGTGCTTTGATAACTCCTCCCGATGGACCAGCTATGGCAATTTGGGTTGAAAACAGAAATGCACAAAATACTATCAAAACACCTATGAAACAAAATAATCTTCTCATTTTTATCTCCTTATATTACAGCAAAAAAATCCTGTTCATCCAATTCAATTTTCATACGCTGGTATGCAAAATCATTTTCCATCGGTCCGATTGTGCCAGTGCATTTTACGAAACAATAGACTATACTATTTAACTCATTTTTCGATATTCGCTTCATCTCCTTCCATTCAGACGAATATGGGAATATATGAAGTGAAAGGTATTCTATGGGAGGATATTCTTCCTTGATAGCCGGCTGAATGAAGTTGAATGCGATCTTTCTGTAACCACGTCGTCTCCAGAACATCTCTCGTTTCCATGGATCCATAGAATCCTGCTTGATCTCATCAATACTCATAAGGCTGGGATCATTGACCTGTATTACCAATCCTTTGACGTAACAATTAAGCTCATGAGCATCTTTGAATAAGGTCTGATCTCTGATGTCAATGAGCTTTCTACCTATACCGCCCCTGCGATACTCTTTCTTTACCGCAATATATGATCCCATACCAATAGCATGAGTTCCAAAACTGAAGAAATAAAAAGACACTCCGCCAACTACCTGACCACATCTGCAAGCGACAAAAAGATGATAACGACAAGACTCGTTCCCATCAGCCCGGTTTCTATTTTCTATGTTTTTTCGCAATATTGGTAGGTCCTCAAGTACGTAAAAGTCCGGGAAAGCCTCAACTAATACGTTGTCATGAAACTTTGTTAAGGCATCGCTGTCCGGGTGCAGGATTTCAACATATTCGACTGGCACTTTCTATGACCCTCCATATTTCACGATCACAAGAGACTCATGCGTTTTTTAATATTTTCAGTGAGTTTGCTTCTCTCCTCAGAGAGACTTTGATCCGATACCTTATTTTTCCCTTCGGTGATGATCGTATCCAGAAGCTCAGAGCCAATATCTTTCTCTGTTTTTGAAGTTGGGATAAGGCGAAATAATTCGTTGAAAAGCTCTTCTGAGAAAAGTCTGTCCAGACTAGAAAGCACTTCGTCCATATTACCGAGATAAAGAGCGGAGAGGAATATAGCTCTGTATGGATCAATGCCTTCCCGGATGATTACAGGCACTATCAGATTATCACCGTAACCTGTGTCAAATATAATTTCCTTGAAACCCTTAACATAAACGTCACCAAAAACGTCGTAATTTTCTATGTAAAACTCAACTTCGTCAATGATACTATCTAATAGTGCATAACCCTTGTAAGAGATGATCAGATTAGACCAATCTTCACCATTGATCTGGATAAATCCTGCATCTTCTGATGATAATTTCTTTAATACTTCAAGCGTTTTCAAATCATCTGGATAGGGGTGATAACCAAATTTGTCAATAACATAAAGAAAAAATACCAGCCTGAAATCTTCGAGCATAAAATCTTTTTGCGTTTCCGTTAGCAAATAGAAAGAATTGATATTCTCTTGAACTTCCAATACAACGTCTATTAGTTTATAAATACGGTTATCTGTTACATGAAACTGCTCGTGAAGATACAAAGGCTCATCGGGTTGAACATTGGTTTCACCATTGTTTATATGATATTGAATACTGACGTTTTCAGAAGTATAAATATACGTTATAACGTTCAGTATATCAGAAAGGTCTGGATTTTGGAACGTTGACAGTTTCTCATTCAGTTCAATCCTTTCCTCAACAGTTTCACAAATAATGTATTTTTTGATAGTCTGCTCTATGGAAAGAAATTCAGCTTCTATCGGTAAATCCATATAGAAGCCGTCAAGCAGGCTTATATCGTCCAGCGTGATTCTGATGATCAAGTCTGTTCCATATTTGCAAGAAACAGGCGGAAATCCAAGTGATTTATAGAACTCGTGTTCAAAGTTGTCTAATGTCTTTCTATAGCGATTCATTTCCAAACTATACCGCCACCTGCGCCGCCACCTCTAAAAAATCCTCGTGAACCAGTTTTTCCCCAGCCTCTGGAACTTCCAGATGAGAGTTTTGTTGCCCTGTTAAGATTAATGCCTTTTTGTGACGCCCATTTTTGCCTGGAGGCACCGGGGCTGGCTTGTTTATAATTTGTGCCATGAGTGGACGACATTCTGCTTTCAAATTGCCTGTTAGTATTAATCTGGTCTCTATAACTTGGCGTGCTACGATACGTTGAGCGATAGTTCCTTAACCCCTGCGCGCCAGCTATCGTCGTTTGATACATAGGTACGGCATACATCGGGCGACTAAGTACGCTGAAAAGCATCCACGTAGTAAGAAAATCCATACCAGTTGGATAAGGATGATTGTAGTAACTGTTGACACCATAGCCTTGCATACTACCACGTTGAGCGCCGTTTTCAGACCATCTTCGGAACGTAAAAAGTTTCTCATCATTATCTTCAATCTGTCCGTTATTGTTAAGATCAGCATATCCAGAGACGAGTTGCTCACCATTAGCCTCGTTTTTGACTTCTATGAGAACCATCTCATCACCCTGATATATCTCGTTGACCTTTTTCTCAAATTCAGTCACGTCCTTAGATTTTTTCATGGCATCCTCGACAGCTTCGAGGTTGATGTGTCCTGCCTGTCCGCTAGTTTCAGCCCACTGATCGCTTTTTGATGAGCATCCTCCGATAACCAGTAAGCCGCCACCAGCGATAATGCCTGTAGCGAAGATTCCGCCATATTTCATTATGACGCCTTTTTTATCAGGTTTATACTTTTCATCAAGTTTGTATTTCTTATTTGTCATTTGTCACATCTCCTATTAAAGAAAAGAATGAAGGCGGATGGATGATAAAAGGATAAAATATTGTCAAAAATATATTCTTTCATCCCCATCCCTCATTCTTCTTAATATTATTACGATCCCCTGAATCAGAAAGCCAACGCTCTTTAGACGTTGGATGAATGATTCTCTCAGCTTCACCGAGACTGAGGAAATGCAAATATTCATTGACTTTATAACACTTTTATGCTACAATTATTTATGTCGCCATTTATGGACGATATTTGCTCTTTCGACAATTGGTATAAGGTTTCAGCACGTCATTGGGTGCTGTGCAAAATCAATTCCAAAAATAGCTTGGTGCTTTCTGTGTTTGCTTTAGCAGGAGTAAAATCCGCATTGCATTTCAGCCAAGCCCAAAGAACCGAAATACAGAACCTGTCCTCGTGAAAACGGGGATTTGAGTTGGGGCACCAACTCTTGCAGTAGATAATGTAAGACCAACTCAATGGCTATTATCGTTGATCGCAGAATCCCATGAGTTTACTCATGGGAGTGTGTCAAATAGCAACGATCTTTCTCATACGCTCTCCTAAATCTACGAGAGCCGCATGATCTCCGCCTACTTCGTGAATAGCTGTGGTATCATATCCAACTGCGCGGAATTCCTTCATGAGCAATGCCCAGTCAGTGTCGCCATCAAGGAGATTCACAAAACTATGGCTATTTCGTTTGAAGTCCTTGAAATGCACCTTTTTTATACGTTTACCAAGCTCTCGAACCCAATGCTCTGGATAGCCATAAGCCATCATGTTTGCAGTGTCGAGGTAAGTCGCCACCCATTTGTTACCAACTGCGTCAACGAATTCTCGCATCTCTTTTGGACTGAGCAGAAACTTATTCCAGACGTTTTCAACACAAATAGCAACTTTATTTGATTCTGCTACTGGTGCGAGTTTCTTCAATTCTTCGATAAAAGCATCCCATACTTGCTGATAGGTGCCTTCTGGTGTAAGTTGCCCGGGGTGCAATAACATGCCATCTGTACCGAGTGTATTTCCGATCTCCAGTATACGTTTTATTGATCTGGCACTTTTCTTTCGATCTTCAGGATTCAGGCTTAACATACTTCCGCTGTCCCTGTATCCGCCGATGATACTCGCTATCTCGACACCTGCATCGGCGCATTTTTTGGCAACATTCTTGATGCCGAATTCGCTCATGTTGATGTCTAACTCGCCGCCTTCACGGAATGATAGCTCTATCGCTTCGTAGCCTGCCTCTTTGCAAAGACTCAAACAATCATTCAGTGACATTCCACCTGTTACTATCTGCGTTATACCAATCTTCATGGATAAATCCTCCTTGATACTGTTAGAACAAATTAGTAGCTTACGAGTATTATGACGATTAACGGTTTACAATCAGATACACTTTTATTAATAGTAATCGTTAAAAAATGGTTTTTTTGTAGGCTGTATGATTAATATATGGTGAGTTCCACTCCCGGATGTTGTATACTAAAATGTAAATCAAATCATAAA
>Ga0315279_10004301_pt1 | contig 19163 bp, 20 predicted proteins | sample YL17G06_20_MG_FD_203694 | JGI IMG/M metagenome (GOLD analysis project Ga0315279, IMG submission 203694) | Sediment microbial communities from Yellowstone Lake, YNP, Wyoming, USA - YL17G06_20 | ecosystem: Environmental > Aquatic > Freshwater > Lake > Sediment | place: USA: Wyoming | collected... | reverse complement strand
CCGATGGTTCGACTCGCCGACGTCACGTATCCACCGCCGGAATGCGCCTATCAAGCCATCACGCATCCAAAGGGCAAAGTGCTCAACCTCGCGGACTGCTTCGAGGACAAATCCCTGCGTCTAGTGCAAGACCTACCGGTCGGCACACCCGCGTGGAAAGAACTCTATCATCGAGGTCGAAACGCCGTCGAGTCGCGCAACGCCGCGTTTGAAAACTGGGGACTCAAACGCATGCCGGTCTTTGCTCTGCCGCGCGTCAAGGCCCTCCTCTTTCAGGCCGAGGTCTGGCTCAATCTCACTACGCTCGCGCGTCTCGGGCGTGAAGCGAACAGGGCGGCGCGTGTGACGTGAATTCGCTCCGCTGACAACTGACCTGGCCCCGCTCACGCCTCGCAGAGTCTCTGCGTGGCGCATGACCGTTTACTTCACCGCTGCTTCTGTCCCGCCGTCGTGTCCCCGCCCATGCCCTTTGGCTCGCGTAGAGTGCTTGTGGCCCACGCCACGGGGCCGCGTAAGGGGACGCATCCGCCTCGGCGGGCCTCCTGCTACGTTTCATCTGCACCCACCTGGCGCGGCTAGCTCCATCAACCCCCCTCCGCAGACTCGGGCACTGCGCCAACGGAGCCGGCCTAAAGTTCTGCTTCGATATCCCATCGTGGGCTCGTCGAGTGTGTAGGTCACGCATGATGCGTGACCTATATGGGTGTGTGCAGGACTGCATGTCACGCGGGGGGAAAAATCAAAAGGCGGACGGATACGAAAAGACCTTTGAGGCTCGCCGGCGCGAAACTAAAGGCCTAACACGCGCAGGAGGGCAAACTCAGCCAGCGGTTGAAACCGCGTCTGCTGAGCCTGCCCGCGCCTGCGGCGTCCGGCACCACCGGGGCCGGAGCGGGCCGCTAGGCGTCGGCTGGCCGTCCGCCTTCGCGGACGGAATTGCGTCCACGGAGGTGGACGCTCGGCTGCAAGCCCATGCGGGGCGATTTCAATCGCTAAAGACGCCTGCCTGAGCAGAGCCACCTTACCTCCTGCAAGCATCCTTCATTGCTGAGACAGAGCGCGCAGGGTCTGACAGCGTCTGACACCCGCGCGCTCTTTTGACTTGTCTCAAACAGCCATGTGTGAGACGCAACCTTCAGACAGCTTTTCCCTGGCCCTGGCTAGGACTTGGTTGTGTGCGCAGGTAGGCGAACCAGTAGACCAGCCCCACCATCCCTGCGCCGCCGATGATGTTGCCAATTGTGACCGGCAACAAGTTGGCGATGAAAAAGTTGCCCCAGGTCAAGCTGGCGATCTTGGGAGCTTTGTCGCCCAACGAAGTGAGCCAGGCCGTGTCGGTCGAGACGAACAGGGCGACCGGGATAAAATACATATTGGCGACGCTGTGCTCAAACCCGGCGGCGACAAAGGCTGCGATGGGGGGGATGATCGCCAGAATCTTGTCGGTGGTGCTGCGCGCGCTAAAGCACAGCCATACCGCCATACACACCAGCGCGTTGCACATGATGCCCAATGCAATCGCCTGAATGAACGTCAGGCTGCACTTGGCGTTGCCGGTGCTTAACACAGTGATGCCAACCGCGCCGCTGCCAAAGGTGTACTGTTTGCTCAGGAACATGATGTAGGCGGTGGCAATTGAGCCGACAAAGTTGCCGACGTAGACAATCCCCCAGTTGCGCAGCAAGCCGCCCAGAGAAACTTTACGGCTGGCAAACGCCATGATGATCAGGTTGTTGCCGGTGAACAATTCCGCCCCACCTACGACGACCAGGATCAGGCCCGTGGTAAAGGCCAGGCCTCCCAGCAGTCGCGCCACGCCGTACGGCAGAGTGGAACTGCCTGCCAGGACTGTCGTGGCAAAAATGGCCCCGACCCCGATGAAAGCTCCAGCCAGGATCGCCAGCGCGAACATGGTCAAAAAGTCCAGCCCGGATTTTTTGACTCCGACGCTTTCTGCTTTTGCGGCCATCCCAGGCGGGGGAAAAGCATCGAACGAGATTTCAGTGCTCATGGTCAGACTCCTTGTGATTAGAATTGGTTTTTGTGATCGCGGTTGGTCTGTCTAGCAGACGATTAGATGATTGGCTTGCATGCGTTGTCCTTCGATGCACCTCCTCTGTATGTCGTTTGGGATGTCCGGACTTTTGCCCGCGTCGGGAACAGGGGCGAAACCCGGCTCAACCTCCCCACGGCATCTGCGCGTATTCTTCAAACGCCTTGTCGTGAAGGTGTTTGAACAGCTTTTCGGGGCCGCGTTCAAGTGGACAGCTCTCTAGCACGGTCTTTTCCTCGCCTTCAGCCTGCTGGGCCGCCGTGGCGTAAAACTCGGCAAAGTCACACTCGATCAGAAAGGCCATGCGCAGCACCGGCAGGTCGGGCACCCTCGCTTCCAACAGTGGAACATCAGTCGCCCAGTCGGCAACGTGAAAGGATACTCTTGATCGGGCAGCTCGGTCGGTTCTTTGAACTCGACCGCGTGAAAATGCCCCAGCCCGCGCGAGAATTTGCCTTTGTGCAGAAAACAAGTGCCGGGATGGTCGGGCGTGGGACAAGGCCATGATGGATTTCACTAGACGGCAGTCTCCCTCCCTCTGCGAGCCTAGCAGATACGCGGCAATTGCTCGCCCGCCAGCATATCAAGAATGCGGCGAGCGCCCAACGCCGTGCGCAGCACGACACGGCCCGGATGCTCTGCCAACACTCGCCCGACGATAGCCGCTTCACGACCGTATTCGTGAGCGCGCATGGCGGCCAGCACTGCGTCAGCAATCGGGGGGGACACACAGGCCATCAGCTTGCCCTCGTTGGCGACATACAGCGGATCGAGCCCCAACATCTCACATGCAGCCCGCACTTGATCTCGAACCGGGATGGCGCGCTCGTCAATCTCGATGCCGGTGTCCGATTGGCGCGCGATCTCGTTCAGCGTCGTCGCCAGGCCGCCTCGCGTGGGATCGCGCAAGCAGTGGATCATGCTCTGACTCTCGTCCTCAGCCTTTGCTTCTTGCAGGGCAGGCGGGACGTGCCGATTTTCCGACACGCTCCCAAGCATCGCGGTCACCAGACCGTTGAGTGGAGCGCAGTCGCTCGTCAGCCGCGAAGCAAACCGCAACCCTTCGCGTTGGCTCATGATCGTCATGCCATGATCGCCAATGGTCCCGCTCAAGAGGATGACATCGCCGGGCCGGGCCAGGTGACCGCTGATCTCGACGCCGGCGGGGATCAGGCCCATGCCGGCGGTGTTGATGAACAACTTGTCGGCCTTGCCGTGATCGACCACCTTGGTATCGCCGGTCACGATCTGCACGCCAGCCGCTTGAGCCGTGGCAGCCATCGAAGCGACGATACGTTCCAGGTCGCTCCACGGCAATCCCTCTTCGATGATAAAACCTGCGCTGAGGTAAAGCGGCGTGGCGCCGCTCATCGCCAGGTCGTTCACCGTGCCACACACGGCCAGCTTGCCAATGTCCCCGCCGGGAAAAAAGATGGGACTGACGACATACGAGTCGGTGGTAAAAGCAAGTTTTCCCCCCGGCGCATCGAGCACGGCGGAATCATCGAGCCGCGCCAGCGCAGGATTGCTCAGGTGCTTCAAAAAGAGCCGCTCGACCAGCTCGTGGCTCAACTGGCCGCCGGAGCCGTGAGCGAGCAGGATTTTATCGCTGTTCATGCTCACCATACTGATACCACGCCGCGCACGCGCCCTCAGCCGAAACCATGCAGGGGCCAATGGGGCGAGTCGGAGTGCAGGCGCGGCCAAACAGCGGACATTCAGGCGGCTCGATGACGCCGCGCAGCACATCGCCGCAGCGACAGGCGGTATGCTCGCGGGCCGGGCCAGGCTCAACCGGAAAAGCGCGCGCGGCATCGAAACGAGCGAAAGCGGGGCGCAACGTCAATCCGCTGGCCGGCACGCGCCCCAGCCCCCGCCAGTCGGCATCGCTTGTCTCAAACACCCGCTGCATGATGTTCAGAGCGGTCGGGTTTCCCTCCGGGCGAACACTGCGCGAATAAGTGTTGATCACGGCCGGTTGGCCTTTTTCGACCGCGTCCACCAACGCGGCCACGGATTGCAAAATGTCCAGCGGTTCAAACCCCGCCACGGCGCAAGGAATGCCATAGTCGTGCGGGAGAAATTCCCACGCCCGGCTGCCGATGATGGTGGTCACGTGGCCGGGGCCGATGATGCCGGAAAGTTGCACCTCGCCCGCGTCGAGGATCGCGCGCGTGGCGGGTGGAGTGAGCTTGTGCATGGAAAGGACGTAAAAGTTGGTTAGTCGTTCGGTCTCCGCTTGCAGTATCGCCGCTGCTACCGTGGGCGCGGTGGTTTCGAACCCGACGCCCAGAAAGATGACGCACCGCTGGGGATGCTCCCGCGCGATCTGCAAGGCATCCAGCGTAGAATAAACGATCCGCACGTCGGCGCCTTCGGCCTTGGCGATTTGCAAAGAGCCATAGCTGCCGGGCACCTTAAGCATGTCGCCAAAGGTGGCGAGAGTCACATCGGGTCGTCTTGCCATCTCGATGGCGCGGTCCAGGTCGGTATCGGCGGTGACGCACACCGGGCAGCCGGGGCCGGAACGCAACTCGACGGTGGACGGGAGCAGTTGCCGCAGGCCGTGACGAAAGATGGCGTGAGTATGCCCGCCGCAAAACTCCATCAAGCGCACGGGCCGGGTCGAGCGGGCGCGGATATCGGCCAAGAGTTTTTGCGCCAGTTGCGGGTCGCGGAACTCGTCAATGTACTTCATGCTCACCACTCGCGGCTGGCGCGGCCTCTGGGTCAAACGCCGCAAGCTCTGCCAGGAGCTTGAGCGTTTCGTGCGCCTCTTGCTCGTCTACCACGTTGATGGCAAAGCCGGTATGCACCAGCACATAGCTACCCACCCGCGCTTCGGGCGTGAGCGCAATACTGACCAGGCGCGTGACGCCGCCAATCTCGGCGATGGCATTTGTTCCTTCAACAGACTTGATCAAAGCGGGTATCGCAAGACACATCTCCCTATCCTCCTAGACCTTCGAGGTCTGGAATGCAAAATTCGCCACGACCGCCTGCCCCAACGAGATGCCGCCATCGTTGCACGGCACCCGCCGATGCAGCAAGACGCGCAATCCCATCCTCTGCAATCGCGGCACAACCAGTTCCAACAACAAGCGATTCTGGAAACAGCCGCCGCCCAATGCCACCGTTCGCAAGCCGGTCTCCTGGGCGATTTGCTCGCACATCACCCGCATCATCTCTGCAATAGTGACGTGGAAGCGACAAGCTATCTCACCCGCATCTTTTCCCTCTTTCAGATCGCCCAGCAGTGATTCAAACAGAGAGCGCAAGCGGATCACTTTTTCGCCCGCGTCTTGCTCTATGCTGAACGGATGACCGGCGATGCGCGTCGCAAGTTGTGAGGCGCAGGACGCAGAAGCCATTTCCATCTCGATGGCAGCCTGCCCTTCATAAGTGACTCGCCGGCATATTCCCAGCAACGCCGAAACTGCGTCAAACAGTCGCCCGCCCGCCGAGGTCAGCGGACAGTTGATGCGTTGGTCAACCTGTTGCTGAATGATACGCAACTCGCCCTCGTCTGTATCCGTCTCAAAAAGTGATGCGGGCAGTTGACCGGTGAGTGCATAGAGATAGCCAATGGCTAAGCGGTACGGGTTGCGAATGGCGGCCTCGCCGCCCGGCATGGGCAGATATTCCAGCCGCCCTGCGCGCCGAAAGCCGCCATAATCGGCCACCAGAAACTCGCCGCCCCAGATGTGCCCGTCGCTGCCATAGCCGGTGCCATCCCAGGCCACACCGATGACGGGGCCATCGTCCGGCGACCAGCCGTTATCGGCCATGCAACTGGCGATGTGCGCGTAATGATGCTGAACGGCAACCTGCGTGCGATCCGCGCTCTGCGACCTGGCATAGTGGGTCGCCAAATAGTCCGGGTGCATGTCGTACGCAATGACTTCCGGCTCGACGCGGAACAATCGCTTGTAGAGCGCGACGGTGGTCTCGTAATGTTCCAGCGTTTCCAGGTTTTCCATGTCGCCAATGTGCTGGCTGAGAAAGGCGTATTCGTCTCGGGCGAGGCAAAAAGTATTTTTCAGCTCTGCGCCGCACGCCAGAATCTGCCTGGACTTGAACGGCAGCTTGATGGGAAACGGCGCATAACCCCGCGAGCGGCGAATGGGCTGCGGCAGGGCCATTTCGGATTGCGGCCCGGAAACGCGAGGCACAAACCAAACCGAGTCATCGTAGCGAGCATAGATGTCACGGTCGTGCAACACAAAGTAATCGGCCAGGTGACCCAGCCGGCGCAAGGCTTCGTCATTGTCGCGGGCGATGGGTTCTTCGGACAGGTTGCCGCTGGTCATCACCAACGGACGGCCCACGTCGCGCAACAGGACGTGGTGCAGAGGCGTGTAGGGCAGCATCACCCCCAGATAATGGTTGCCTGGCGCAACCCGCCGCGTGATGTTCGATTCGGCCTTCCACGGCAACAACACGATAGGACATTCGGACGAGAGAAGCAGTTTTTCTTCTTGGGGCGAGACGCGGCAATGCTGCCGGACATCATCCAACGTCGCCATCATTACCGCCAGCGGCTTGGCCGGGCGCTGCTTGCGCTCTCGCAGCGTGTGAACCGCCGTCTCGTCGGTCGCATCGCACGCCAGGTGAAAGCCGCCCAAGCCTTTGATGGCAAGGACAGCGCCTTCCCGCAGCCAATGCGCCGCCTGAGCGATCACGTCGGCCGCATTTGGATCAGGCATTTGCGATTTGGAATTTGAAACGAGCTGGACGCGCGGCCCGCAGATCGGGCACGCATTGGGTTGGGCATGGAACCGCCGGTCGAGCGGGTTATCGTATTCCGCCTGGCACTGCGGGCACATGACAAAGTCGCGCATCGTGGTGAGCGGCCGGTCGTAGGGAATATCGGCAATGATGGTAAAGCGAGGGCCACAATTCGTGCAGTTGGTGAACGGGTAGCGATAGCGACGGTCGCCGGGATCGAGCAGCTCGCGCAGGCAATCGGGGCAGGTGGCGATGTCGGGCGAGATGAGCTGATAGCGCCCTTCCTCCGAGACACTGTGGCGGATTTCGAACGCGGTGTAACCGGCCGCGGGCAATTCTGCAATATCAATCCCTTCGATGCGCGCCCGCGGCGGCGCTTGCTCCCGCAGGTCGCGCGCGAACGCCGCCAATAAAGCCGCCGCGCCCTCGACCTGGATTTCCACTCCGCCGGAATGATTGAGCACCCAGCCGGTCAGCCCATGATCGCGCGCCAGGCGATACACAAACGGGCGGAAGCCAACACCCTGCACCACGCCGCGAACGCTGATCCTTTGCGCTTGCTTGCTCATCGCTCCGATTGCCTCGCCAGCAGCCAATCGGCCCAGGCTTGCACTCCTTCTCCCGTCTTGCAAGACACGAGGAAAAAAGCCGTGTTGGGATTCAACGCCTCCACGCCGCGCCGAAACGAAGCCAGGTCAAAATCCAGCAGGGGCAGCAGGTCTATCTTGTTCAGCGCCAACACATCCGCTGCGCTGAACATGCCCGGGTATTTGTAGGGCTTGTCGTGCCCTTCGGGCGTGCTGGCGATCACCAGCCTGATATGCTCTCCCAACGCAAACTCGGTGGGGCAAACAAGATTGCCCACGTTTTCCACGAACAGCAAGTCGAGCTGGTCCAGCGGCAATCGAGGCAGCGCGGCGCGGATCATGTTGGCGTCCAGGTGGCACGCGCCGCCTGTGTTGATCTGCACCGCCGGAATGCCCAGCCGCGAGATCCGTTCCGTGTCAATCGTGGAAGCCAGGTCGCCCTCGATCACGCCGATTCGCAGCCGGTCTCGCAGCGTCTCGATGGTGCGCTCGATCAAGCGGGTCTTGCCCGCGCCGGGCGACGCCATCACGTTCAAGACCAAGATATGTTTTGAGTCAAATAATTTGCGATTCTCCTGAGCGATCTGGTCGTTGGCGCTCAGAATGTTTTGAACGATAGGAACTCTCACAATACTCTCCCGAATACAAGATGCAGGTGGCAAGCGGCAAGAAGCCATTGCATCTTGCCTGTTGCTCATTTCACTTCGATACTGTCCATGTAAAACTCGCGTCCGGCAATGATTTCGCCGCCGAGCGCCTGGCAGGCGGGGCAGGCCCAGTTGTCATCCTGAAACTCAAATTCCTGGCCGCAAGCCCGGCAGCGGAAGCGAGCGGGCACTCGTTCAAACGACAGTTGTGCGCCCTCGGCGGGCGTGCCCTGGCTGACAAAATCGAAATAGAACTGAATGCTGTCGTCCACAATGCCCGAAAGCGCGCCGATGACCAGGTTGATGCGCTGGACTCGCTTTGCGCCCGCCCGCCCGGCGTGTTCCAGAGCTATTTGAAGCACATTTTGGGTAACGGCCAACTCATGCATAGTTCTCTGCCACGAATGGCACGAATAAGAAAAAAATAACGCAATTCGTGATTCATTCTGTTAGTTCGGCCAATACTGCCGCCGCCGCGCGAGGAATCGCCACAGCCACCTCAGGCATACACGCTTCGCCAAAGGTCAAAACATCACACACTTCAATGGCGATGATGACGATAGCTTTGTCGTCCGGTAACACCATGCCCAGGTTGCGCCCCAGAGTCAGCGCACCCGGCAAGGCAAGATCGTGTGAAGAGTCAGCGTGGAGGGAGGTTAGCAGATCATTTGGGTGCAGATAATGGATATCGCCGGGCTTGGCCTCCGGGGTCTGGATCGCATCCACGAGGATGACGCGCTCGTAGCCCGCCATGATCTCTAGCAAGCGCAAACCGCCCACGCTGGCTTCAGAGCACGTCACGTCCTCTGGCAAGTATCGGCTAGCCATCTTTGCAGGGGGAAAGGCGTCGATCGAGAATTCTGTGCTCATGGTTCACTCCTTGTGATTGAAATTGGATTGATGAGCGTTCCGAGATGCCGAATGCTCTTTTGTGATTCCAGGCTGGTGGCCACTGGCGGTTGAAATTCGGTCAGTGTCATCCGGTTTTCGCAAAATTGCCGCGGCCATGTTTTGCATGGTCGCGCGCCATGACGAGATAGGAGACCGTCATGGCGCTGGTTTTATTCGGGAACGCGCCGATCTCGCCGGCTTTGCGGAACTCGGCATAGAAACGCGCGCGCATATTGGTCGAGCGGATCAACGGATGGAATATTTCAGAGAACAAGTCGCTCCCTCATCGGCGGCAAGGTCCGCAGCGTCTCGGTGAACTCTTTGACCACTTGGGCGAAAATCGTGCCCTCGGAAGCCGAAACCCACTTGAGGTACAGTCGCTCCGGTTCGATGCCGGCGAACTCGAGAAACATTTTATAAAGAGGCAGGCGCTTGGCGGTGCGATGGTTGCCGCTACCATAGTGGCAGTCGCCGATGTGGCAACCCAATACCATCACGCCATCTGCCCCCTCTTGGAAGGTGCGCAAGATCAACTCTGGCGGCACGCGCCCGGAACAAGGGACCCGGATGATTTTGACGTTGGGTGGATATTTCATGCGAGCCATGCCAGCGCCATCGGCCCCGGAATAGCTGCACCAATTGCACAGATAACCGATGATTTTGGGTTCGTGGCTGTTGCTGGACATCGAAACTTCTCCTTTGACTCCCTCTTGCGCGACCGCCGACAGATGACCGCCGACCGCCGCAGCTTGCCATCTGTGGTCTGTTGTCTGCCGTCGGCGGTCAGAAACGAGTGGCGTTAAGCCACTTCCAGTTCAAACATCGCTTCCATCGCTCCAAACATCTCGGCCAAAAGCTGCCCATCGTTGAAATGGCGCAGCGAGATGGATTTAGAGGGGCAGGCGGCTGTGCAGGTGCCACAACCTTTGCAAAGTGCCTCGACGACGTGAGCTTTTTGCTTATCGGCCAGGTATTCGATGGCGGTGTAGGGGCAGGTGGGAATGCACTGCTGGCAGCCGGTGCAGCTCATCTCATTGACCAACGCTGTGGCGGCTTCCACCAGCACCTCACCCTTGTCAATGATAGAAAGCACCCGCGCCGCCGCTGCCGCTCCCTGGGCCACTGTTTCGGGAATGTCGCGTGGACCTTGAGCGCAACCGGCGATGAAAACGCCGTCGGTCATGGTGGCAATCGGGTCCAGCTTGGGATGCTTTTCGATGAACCAGCCTTCGTGGCTGCAACTGATGCCGAACTTGCGCGCGACCCCTTGAGCGTCGTGGCGCGGCTCCAGGCCAGCGCTGAGGATCACCATGTCCACCGGTATGCGCCGCTGCTCGCCGATGAGCGTATCTTCGACTTGCACGATCAACTTGCCCTCTGGCTCGCCGTAGCGAGTTGCCTCGGCGATGGCAGCGACCCGCCCCCGCACGAAATGATTCCCTTCGTCCATCAGCCGGTGATAGAACTCTTCGTATCCCTTGCCCGGCGTGCGCATGTCAATGTAAAAGTTATAGACCTCGGCGTGGGCCTTTTCGTGAACCATGTGCGCGAACTTGAGCGAGTACATGCAGCAGACCTTGGAGCAGTACTCGTTATAGTTCTGATCGCGGCTGCCCACACAATGTACGATGCCAACCGTCTTGGGCGTCGTCGCCCCATCGCGCAGGACCACCTTGCCCTCGGTCGGCCCGGCGGCGTTGGTCATGCGCTCAAACTCCAGGCTGGTAAAAACGTTGGGGAAGTGTCCATAGCCGTACTGCGGGATGCGGCGCGCGTCGAACAAATCGTAGCCTGTCGCCAGGATAATGTTGCCGATCTCGACTTCGAGGAGTGTGTCTTGCTGATTAAAGTCAATCGCTCCGGTGGGGCAGAACTTTTGACACGCCTTGCACGTGCCCTTCTGGAAAAAGGTGCAGTTCTCGCGGTCAATCACCGGATACTTGGGCACGGCTTGCGGGAAGGGACGATAGACTGCCTTGCGATAGCCCAGCCCTGCTTCGAATACCTCATCCACAATCTGCTTGGGACACTTTTCCGTGCAAACGCCACAGCCGGTGCACAGCTCCTCGTTCACGTAACGCGCCTTTTTGCGAATCGTGGCCTTGAAATTGCCGATATAGCCGCTGACCTTTTCCACCTCGCTGTACGACAGCAGCGTGATGTTGGGATGGTTGCCGGCATCGAACATGCGCGGCGTCAGGATACAGGCCGAGCAATCGAGCGTGGGGAAGGTCTTGTCCAGTTGGGCCATGTGCCCGCCCAGGCTCGGCTCGCGCTCTACAAGATAGACATGGTATCCTGCGTTGGCGATTTCCAGCGCCGCCTGGATGCCGGCCACCCCGCCGCCGACGATCAAGGTGTTCTTGTTGACCGGCGCGCGCTTTTCCATCAGCGGCTGATGGCGGGTCACCCGTCCCACAGCCGCGGCGACCAGCGCCTTGGCCTTCTTGGTCGCTTCAGCCTTGTCCGTATGCACCCAGGAACAATGCTCGCGGATGTTGGCCATCTCGAACATGTATGGGTTGACCCCGGCCCGCTCACAAGCGCCACGGAAGGTCGGTTCGTGCATGTGAGGCGAACACGACGCCACCACCACGCGGTCCACGCCCAGCTCTCGGATGTCTTTTTCGATTAGTTCCTGGCCCGTGCTTGAGCACATGAATTTATAGTCCCGCGCCACGGCGACGTTTTCCAGTTCCCCGGCCCAGCGCGCCACCTCGGCGACATCCACTGTCCCGGCGATGTTGCTCCCGCAATGACAAATGTACACACCCGTTTTCATAAGCTGCCCTTTCGATTGACGAATGACGAACGACCACCTCGCGTGACGAATTAACGAAGGCTGGGCATAGGTAGAGCTTTTTTGCTGCGCTGCGGCTTTTTCTTTGGCTCTTCTTCAGGCGGTGGCGGCGGCGAGGCCAGCTTGTCCAAGAGCGGCTGCGCCGACACGAATTCTTGGCCGAACCCCATCGCCTGAGGCGACAGCCCAAAAGCCAGTCCCATCATCTGGGTAAAATACAAAACCGGCATCGAATGATGAGTGCCAAAGTGGTCGTTGGCCTGGGCCTGGTACACATCCAGGTTCAGTTGGCACATCGGGCAAAGCGTGACGATGGCGTCGGCCTCGCGTGAGGCGGCGGACGCGATCAGCTCGTAAATCAAGCCATAAGCCGTCTCTGGATTGATCTGGGGCATGTGGCCGCCGCAGCAAGCCGCCTTGAGCGGAAAGTCCACCACCGTCGCTCCCAGTGCCTCCAATAGCCGGTCGAGCGCATCGGGATACTCGGGATCGTAAGAGCCGAGTCCGCCCGGTCGCACGACCAGACACCCATAGTACGGCACGAGCCGCAGGCCGCGCAACGGCTGCTTGACGTGCGCGGCGATTGCCTCGCATCCCACGTCTTTGACCAGGATGTCCAGCGCATGTCGCACGTGCACTGTGCCGGGCTTGTAAGATAGGTTCGCCTCCGCCAGCGCCGTGTTGACATCACGGTTCAACTGAGGACGCTCCGCCATGTGATGTTCGGTCTTGTAGAGGTTGAGGTAGCAGGCGCTGCACGGGGCCACCAGGTCGGTCAGCCCTTTGGGAACCAGCGCCAGGTTGCGAGCCAGGAGCGCATAGGCCGGCAGAGGATCGAGCGAAAAATATTCGGTCGCGCCGCAGCAATTCCAGTCGGGTATCTCGACCAGTTCTTGAGCCAGAACATCGGCGACGGCTGTAAAGGACTCGCCGTAAGCAGCCGCATTTTTCTCTAACGAACAGCCAGGGTAATAAGCGTATTTCATGCTCGCACTCCTGCTTCCCTGTCGCGCTGCCGGGCGATCTGCTTGGCCTTGCGCAAGACCGCCTTGAGTCCGTTCAAGTCCTTGATGCGCGTCGGCAGCAGCGCCATGCGTCCGCGTGTCAACATGCCCAATGCCATTGGCATCATACCCACAGCCGCCAACGGGCGGTTCGTCAGATAGAACTGGGTGGCCAGCCCTAGCTCAAAGCCACGCCCAAAGTTTTCCACCATGTTGATAAAGGTCTGGGAAAAGGCGGTAAAGTCGGTCGTGTATTTCTTTTCGCCGGCGGCGATGTGCTTGAGCTGGTACATGATAGCCGTGATGGGGATTTGCTGCGGGCAACGCACGGTACAGTAATAGCAGGAAACACAAAACCAGAAAGTGTTGCTCTTCAACACTTCTTCCCGCTTGCCGGCCATGAGCATGGCAAAGATTTCGCGCGGCGTATGATCCATATCCGGCCCCGATGGGCACGATCCGCCGCAGGTGCCGCATTGCAAGCACAACTTGAGCCGCTCGCCGCCCGGTATCGCCGCCACCTGGTCATACAAAGTGCTTTCACTCTTTTCGCGTTTCACGGCCAACTCCTTGGTGTGCGACGCACTTGTAGGTGTGTCGCACCTGGTAAACCATCACAAGAAACTCTCCAGAAATCCCGCGACTTGATCTTGCCGGAAGACTGGCCCATCGGCACAGACGAGTTTTTCGCCCATGTTGCAGCGTCCGCACTTGCCGATGCCGCAGTGCATGCGCGCTTCCAGGGTGGTCCACATCTGATCAAGGCTAAAGCCCAACTTTTTGAGTGTGAGAGAGACAAAGTGAATCATGATCGGCGGGCCACAGGTGATGGTCACGGCATTCTCCGGCGACGGGGCGACCTTCTCCAGCAATTGAGTAATCAGCCCTTCGCTGCGGCCCGCGGCCTTCCAGTGTTCATCACCCTTGTCCACCGTCAGATGCAGGGTGGTATCGGGCGCGGATTGCCACGTCTCGTACTCGTCGGTAAAAACCAATAGCGAGGGAGTGCGCGCTGCCCACAGGATGGTCAGGTGACCATAGTCGCTCCGGTGATCCAAAATGGAGTTGATGACCGGGCGCAGTGGCGCGCCACCGATCCCGCCTCCCAGGACGATAATGTTTTTGCCCTTGATCTCGTTCATCGGGAACCAGTTGCCCAGCGGCCCGCGCACACCCACCATCTCGCCGACTTCCAGCGAGTGGAGCGCGCCCGTCACACTGCCCAGTTTGGCGACGCCAAATTCTAGCACCTCACCCCTCGACGGGATAGAGGTGATGCCAAAGGGAGCCTCGCCCACGCCCAAAGCAGACACAAAGGCAAACTGTCCAGGCCGGTAATCGGCAAAGTGGCTCTTGCCCACCGGCTCAGTCAGCTCGATCTGGAATAGCCTGATGTCGGTTCCTAGTTCCTTTTTCCCGACCAACCGGCCCAGGTAGGGGCGCATGGGGTCGCATCCGTTACCTGTCATGCTGTCACCTCCGAGATAACGGGTTCCTTCGATATGTCATGCAGCATTTCCACGATGTCAATGTTGACCGGGCAGGCCTCGATGCAGCGTCCGCAGCCCACACAGCCAGTAGAACCATAATCCTGGAGCATGTAGTAAAACTTGCAAAAGAAACGGTTGCGCAGGCGTTGGCCTTTGGTGGGACGTGGGTTGTGGCCACCGGCAGTGATCCGATAGTTAGGCCCTGTGCAACTATCCCAGCAACGCAGCCGGTTATATCGGGAAAAACCAGTGCGCCGCTCGGCCACCTCGTCGCGCACGTCAAAGCAGCGGCAGGTGGGGCAGACGTAAGCGCAGACACGGCATCCGATGCAGCGCTCGGCCAACAAATCCCAATAACGATCTGCAAAACGTTCGGGCCAGCGCTCCGCCGGAAGTGGCTGTACCGTTTCTCCGAGGGTGGGATGAGGCAGTGCGCCTGTCATCTCTCCCAGTTCCAGGTCGGCGACGAGCGCCTTGCCCTTCTCGGTGACGACGTTGACGGCGTACCCGTTCGGCACCGCAGTAAGCAGCACGTCCATGTGGCTGGGATCGTCCGGCGCGCCGCCCATGCTGGTGCAAAAGCAGCTCTCCCACATCTGGGGACACGCCAGCCCGACGAGTGTCGTCGCTTCACGCCGCCGGGCATAGCTCCGATCAACCGGTTCCTTTTCCACGAACACAGCGTCCAAAACGGCGATGCCGTGTGCGTCGCAAGGGCGCAGGCCAAAGATCACTTGCTTCTTTTCTTGCACCGGTTCGGAGAGAGTCACATCCTGGCTGTGCTTTTCGATGGACAAGAGGGTCTCCGTGGATGGAAAGACCGCTTCCTTGGGCGACATCTTGGGCCGGGTGTAGTCAAACACGATCTCGTTGCTGCCTGCCACAGGCCGATAGAGAGCAATGCCGTCTACGGATCGCGGCGCAAGCAATATAGTCTCGCTCGCTAAACGGTCCAGCCAGGCCCCAAGCGCGTCTGATGTGATCACTTTCATATCAGCGGTTCCTCCCCTTCTGCCAACATCGTCAACAGCGGCGCTTTGACCGGCTTGACCCCGGCACGGTAATTGAACAGCTCTTGCACCTCTTTAGCCAGCTTGCGGTTGAGCAGGCTGAGCGGCAGTTTCATCGGACACACCCGCTCGCACTCATTACATTCCACGCAGCGGGCCGCCAGGTGATAGGCTCGCCCCAAATGGAAGAACTCTTTTTCCTTTACGCCTGCGGCAATACCCACCCACAATGAATCATCTCGCTCGAACATACACACGTTGCAGTAACATCCAGGGCAAACCTGCCGACAGGCATAGCAGCGAATACAGCGGTCGTATTGTTTCAACCAAAACGCCACTCGCTCTTCCGGTGTCATGGCTTCCAATTTGGCAATGTCCGCATAGTCGTCGCTGATGTCTACCTGGCGCGGCTCACCGCACAACAAATCGTACACGACAGGCACTCGCTCGCCACAATGCTGGCAGCGATGTTGGAGCGCCGGTGGCGGATTGCCAACTGCGGCTTGCTTGGCAAAGCCAGATCCTTCCGAGATTCCATCGCAAGTCACACCTATGACGTAGACTCGTTCACGTTCGATTTGGCTTTCAGCCAGCAGCACGTTGAGGGCACGGCTATCGCACGGCTTGACGACGAGGGCGACTCGAGGCGGTTGCTCACCCTTTCGGGCCGCTTTCTGTTGGTCGCGCAGGTATGTGGTCAGGTTGTGTGTGCAGCCCTGGTTCCAGACCAGGCGGTCAACGTCATCAGCTTGGTAGATAAATGCCGGTCGAACCTGTCCTCGTGACCCCATCTCGTAACCGATGACGCATCGGACTTTGTTCTCAAGCAACTCTTTGGCTTTGGCTCTGATCTGTTCTTGTATTTGTCCCGTGGATTGGCTCAACTCAGCCTCCTTGACCGTTTTTCTCACGTCCGGCCATCACAGCACTTGTGGTCATGCATTCGAGCGGAGAGCGTGAGGGGGTTGTGATCTTACGACAATTCTATCACCGTATCAAACCCTCGTCACTGGTTATAAAGTGCCACTTTGCGGATGATACGCAGAAGAACAATAGTTATTAAGAGTCACCCCCGCACCACTAAAACGCCAGTTCCCCTGTGAGCGGGGGACGGTAGAACAGTGTGATAGGATGACACTGCGTGACCGAGATAATCATACTGCGCCGGTGGAAAGAAGTGGAAGTGTCACTATGAGGGTCGTGCCAACGCCTACCGTGCTCTTTACCTGGATGCGACCGCCGTAACGCTCGACCAAGTCTTTGACGATTGCTAATCCTAATCCCGTCCCCACCTCTGCTTTTTTGGCATTGGGAGCGCGATAAAACTCCTCAAACAGGTGAGGCAATGCTTCTTCGGGGATGCCGATGCCGGTGTCGGCTACCTCGACCTGCGCCTGCCCGTCCACTTGCTGCACCGAGATGGTGACGGCGCCGCCAGGTGGTGTATATTTCACGGCGTTGCCCGCGACATTGACAAAGATACGGTCCAAACCTTCCTCTGTTCCTCGGACGACCAGTTGGTCACGGCAAGACTGGAACGTCATTTTAAGACTCTTGTCCTCAGCGCGGGGCTGCAAGAGTAACACCACTCGCCCGATGGAGGCGTTGAGCACAACCGGCCCCTCTTTGGCCTGCCCCGGAGCTTTGCCGGCTGCCAGGTCTAACAAGTCGTTGATCAGGTTCTCCAGGCCATCGAGTCGGCGACTGATGCGAGTGAACACGTCGGCCTGTTTGTCGGTCAGTGTGCCAGTGTACCCCGCGAGTACGTTCCGCACGAGCGACTGAGCGACGACGACGGGCGAGCGCAGTTCGTGGGTCGTCATCCGGATGAATTGAGCCTGGCTGGCCTCCAGCGCTTCTAGCTCCGCCATCGCCCGGGTGGCAACTATAGCGGTCACACCCAGGTCAACTAATGGTCTCAGCACCATTACATCGTCCTCGCAGAAGCGTTCAGGAACGGTGGCGTAGACGTGCAGTGTGCCAACAGGATGGCCTTCGTGGACCAACGGAATGCATAGACCGGCGCGAAAGTCTTTACCCAGCAACTCTAGCGGGTCGTGCTGGGCATCTGCCACCACGGCGGCACGACGGGTCAATGCCTCACGATCGAGAGCACAGAGCTGGATCGCCTGTGGCGCGCAGTCCAACAACTCGGCCGGCAACCCGTGTACGGCGGCCACGCTCAGGCGAGTACCACTTTCGTCCAGGAGGCAAACCGCAGCCGCATCTGCTCGCAACGCCATTGCGGCGCTGTCTGCCAGACATGCCAACACGTTCGATAAGCTCATGACTTTGCCTTGCCTCACAACGCGGGCTGGGGCCCTACGCCATCAACGCGCGGACCTTGTTCAGCAACAGGTCAGGATCAATCGGCATGTCCACAGAGTCATCCACCGGCAAATAGGCTTCGTCCGATCCAAAGCGCAACGATGTGGTGGTGTGGTAGGGCGTCAGCACCAGGATAGGAATGTGCCGATAAGCTGCATAAGGCGACTGGGGTGCTGGATTGCGGAGCGCGAGCGAAACTTGGGGATCGGAGGCCATCTCCAGAGTGGCGTCCAGAATGACGAGATTCGGAGAGAGCTCTGGGATCTTTTGCAACCCCTCCTGACTGCTGCTGGCATCCAGCACCTCGTAACCGGCCGAGTTTAATATCAGGCGAAGCGCGGCTACCATATCGGAATCATCGTGGACGATTAGAATACGCTCGTTCGCCATTACAGGATCCACCCTTCTTTACGACTCATGAAACGAGATGATTCAGGAACCCCTCATATTGACTTGGCAGACGAAGGACGAATGACCGACGACAGTCCCACCTTCGTCATTCGTCTTTGGTCTTTCGTCCTGAGTAAAAGCGTCAATCTAACCTGAACCATGCCGGTGAAGCCATTGTCAATATGCGATGACGATCGTCAGGTGGGTGCCTACCCCCACGGTAGATCTCAGCTCCATTTCGTCAGCGCAGGATTTGATGTTGGGCAGGCCCATCCCTGCGCCAAAGCCCATCTCCCGCACCCAATCGGGAGCGGTCGAGTAACCCGGCTGCATGGCCTGTTCAATGTCCGGAATGCCGGGGCCTTTATCCAGGGCTTCGATCTTGATGCGGTCGGGCCGCACCTCAGCGACGATCTCGCCCCCTTCGGCGTAGACGACGATATTGATCTCGGCCTCGTAGGTGGCGACGGCCACACGGCGGATGACGTGGGGGTGAATGCCCAATCGGGTCAAGGTCTTCTTGAGTCCGCTGGAGGCTTCCCCCGCCCGTGTAAAGTCCCTGGCAATCACACGATAGCCAAAGACAAGCGCGACTTCATCGGCAAGAATGTCCTCAAAGATGTGGCTGGCGCGGTAGCGGTGGATCTCTTCTTCGTGATAATCCACCTCGAGCCGCTTGAGCATCGCCCGCATAATATCACCCTGGGTGATGATGCCAACCAGCTCTCCTTCGCGGTTGACGACGGGGAACCGCCCGAACCGGAGTTGGCTGAACCTGCCGACGGCATGTACGAGCGGCTCGTCGGCGTAGAGCGTCAGCGGGTTGGGAAACATTTTCTCGCCCACCTTAGCACCCAGCTCGCCGGCCGCCAGGGCTTTGATGAGATCCTCGATGCTAACGATGCCCACCATCTTGCCGTCTTCGACCACCGGCGTTCCAGAGATGCGGTTGACACGCAAGACTTCGCGGAACTCGGCCATGGTAGCATCCGGGGAGATGGTGATCCCCCTTTTGGTCATGGCATCCTCGACCTTAAGCTCGTAAGTCAGTTCTTGGAGCTTGGTGATCTCTTTGGCGGCTCTGTGCTCCACGTCACCTCCTTACTTTTTAGAGACCTCTCGGAAAGTCCGAGTAGGCCATTTTCCTGCTTGAATAGGCTACCGACCCTCGGTAGCCTTTAACATTCTACCCCCACCTGTGGCAAGATTGGGCGTATCTCACACGTTCCGCTCTT
>Ga0315279_10004300_pt1 | contig 19166 bp, 24 predicted proteins | sample YL17G06_20_MG_FD_203694 | JGI IMG/M metagenome (GOLD analysis project Ga0315279, IMG submission 203694) | Sediment microbial communities from Yellowstone Lake, YNP, Wyoming, USA - YL17G06_20 | ecosystem: Environmental > Aquatic > Freshwater > Lake > Sediment | place: USA: Wyoming | collected... | reverse complement strand
ATAAAGCGTTTATCATTTCCCAACGGATAAGATAGATATGGAAGCAAAAAACTACGATTACGTAACGGTTGAAAAGAAGTGGCAAAATAAATGGTTTGACCAGAAAATATTCGAAGCAAAGAAAGAAAATAAGAAGAAATTCTTCATCCATTTTGCATATCCTGGAGTTTCGGGCTATCTACACGTAGGGCACATGAGGGGTTTTACTTATTGTGATATCATAGCGCGATACAGACGGATGACAGGCTATGACGTTTTATTCCCTGCCGGATTTCATGCTTCAGGGATTCCATCAATTGGTTTTGCTAAAAAAGTGGAAAGAAATGATCCAACAACCATAAAATCACTTAAAGAAAATCATCTCACAGACGATTTTATCAAAAAACTAACTGATCCATTAAAGGTTGTAGATTATTTTGGCAAGGTGTATGTGGAAGACTACTGGAAAAAATTCGGCTTCTTGATAGATTATTCTAGACTCATGAGTACCATATCCAAAGGATACAACAAATTCATCCAATGGCAGTTCTACAAGCTCAAAGAAAAAAATTTATTGATTCAGAAGCCCCATTTTGCCCCATTTTGCCCAAACTGTGGACCGGTCGCAGTGGATAAATCAGAAACAGACATATCCAAAGGCGGATCCGCAGAGATTCTTGAATTTACAACTATCAAATTCCAGATGAAAGATGGAACAATATTGCCAGCGGCAACACTCAGACCAGAAACCATCTTTGGCGTAACCAACATGTGGGTAAATCCAAATGTTGATTACCATAAAGCAAGGATAAACGGAGAAACCTGGATATGTTCAAAGGAATGCATACAGAAGCTTTCACACCAACTAGAAAAGGTTGAATTGCTCGATGAAAAAATATCTGGAAAGAACTTAATCGGTAAAACCTGTAACATACCTCTTGTAAATCGTGAAGTACCAATTCTTTCTGGACCATTTGCAGACCCCAATGTAGCCACAGGTGTTGTAATGTCAGTTCCGGCCCATGCGCCATATGATTGGATTGCTTTGGTTGAATCGGGAGAAAAAATAGACCCCATAACAATCATTGAAGTGAAAGGTTTTGGTACAAACCCTGCTAAAGAAGCTTGTGATGAACTAGGAATAAAAAGCCAGAAGGAAACGGAAAAACTCAACATGGCAACTGAGCTTGTTTACAAGAAAGAGTTTCACACAGGTTATCTCAATGAGAACTGTGGGGCATACGCTGGAATAAAGATATCAGATATAAAAGATGAAGTTAAAAACGAGCTTATATCTAAAAATCTCGCAGTTGTCATGCGTGAATTTTCGGAAGAAGTGGTATGCAGATGCGGAGAAAAGGTTGTTATAAAACAGATACCTGACCAATGGTTCATTAAATACAGCGATCAAGACCTAACTGAAAAATCCAAAGAGCATGAGCGTAACATGAACATCTATCCTGAAGAATACAAGGAGGAGATGCCCAAGGTTCTGGATTGGTTTGATGACCGAGCATGCATAAGAAAAGGCTCATGGCTAGGTACTGAATTTCCATTTAAAAAAGGCTGGATAATAGAGCCCATATCAGATTCAACGTTGTACCCTGCTTATTACATCATTTCAAAATACGTGAATGAAAACAAGATAAAACCAGAGGAAATGACCAACGAATTCTTCGACTACGTATTTCTAGGAAAAGGAAAATCACAGAGCAAGTTATGGGACACAATAAAATCTGATGTAGATTACTGGTACCCAGTTGATATAAACCTAGGTGGAAAGGAGCATAAAACCGTACACTTCCCAGTCTTTCTGATGAATCATGTGGCAGTTATGCCCAAGGATAAATGGCCAAGAGGCATCTTTGTCCACTGGTGGGTAACACAGAAAGGAAAGGGAAAAATCAGCAAGTCAAAAGGTGGCGCAGAACATATCAGTGAGGCTGCTACAACCTATGGCGTTGATGCCATGCGTCTATATTATGCCCATGTGGGGTCTCCTTTTGTAGATGTCGAATGGGACCCAGAGGTTGTCACAAAATACAAAAATAGAGTCGCAAATGTATGGAAACTGATAACTCAGATAGGTAAACTTAAGGATAAATCTGATGAAAATCTCGACAATTGGTTGAAAAGCACGCTGCACAGAACAATAAAGAAAACTACTGACGCCTTTGAAATCTATGATCTACGTGTTGCAACAAATGAAATATTCTTTGAATTTCAAAATCAGATCCAGTGGTATCTAAAGAGAGATGGCAGTAATAAAAAACTACTAAAGACGGTTGTATCGGATTGGATCAAGCTCATGTCTCCTGTAACTCCACATCTGGCTGAAGAACTATGGACCTTACATGGTGAAAAGGAATTTGTCTCTGTAGACGCCTATCCAAAGTATGATGTAAAGGTGGTATCTGACAAGGTGGAGGTTGGAGAACGACTTCTATCAGATATTGTCGAAGATACAAACGAAATATTGAAGGTTACACAAATAAAACCAAAGAAACTTTACTTATACATATCACCACAGTGGAAACAACAAATACTCAAGAAAGCCCTGGAATTGGCAAAAGAAAATAAGCTCGAGATGAACGTTATAATGAAAACAGCAATGGCAGATCCTGAGCTACGCAAGCAAGGAAAAGAAGTTTCATCTTTCATTGGTAAGATGGTGGGAGATATCAAAAAGTTAAACGAGAGCGACAGGAAACGATTTGAAACACATATCGATGAAAAATTATATCTGGAAAAGGCATCCGGATTTCTCAAAAAGGAATTCTCTGCAGATATTCATATCTTTTATGCTGGTGACAAAAACATCCATGACCCATCAAATAAGTCCAGATACGCCGTGCCGTTAAGACCAGCCATATACGTTGAATAAAATCCATCCAGAGATAGTAAAATGTTAGATGAGAGCGATAAAAAATCAGAGGAGACATGGGATTCTATTGCAGAAAGTTTTGATTTAACGCGACGTAAACCATGGAAACAGTGCATTGATTTTATAGACTCTCTATCTAAAACAAACATGGTTGTTGACTTGGGTTGCGGCAATGGAAGGCATCTCATACCATGCGCAGAACACTGTAAGGCAGTTATAGGATTAGATATTTCAAAAGAGCTTCTTAGTATTACCAAGAAGAAACTCAAAGAAAAAAATCTGGATAATACTATCCTGTTACATGCTGATATGACGAATATACCGCTTAAAAACGATACTGTAGACTCCATATTATTTATCGCAGCATTACACAACATAAAAGGTAAAGACAAACGTATTCAATCACTTAAAGAAGTAAAAAGAGTACTAAAAAAAGATGGTACTGCGCTTATCAGCGTATGGTCGCGATGGCAGGATAAGTACAGAAAACATTTTCTCAAAAAATGGTTCACCAAAAAAGGACAAACGGAATTTGGAGATATCGATATTTATTGGAGGCAACATGATCTAAATATTCCCCGTTTTTATCATTTATATAGTAAAAAGGAGTTCATTAATGATATACGTTTAGCAGGTTTAGAAATAGAAGAAATCCAAGATATTAAATTACATTCAAAAAAACATCCTGATAACTACTTTGCAATCGTAAAAAAGCAGTAAATTAAAAATAATTTAACCAACGTTTTTTAACGTTATATTATATTCATGTTTGTTTCAAAGATATAATTTAGGTGTTACATGGACAAATATTACCTGACGGAAGAAAATATATCATCAAAGGCCGATGAATGGTTGAATGGTCTTGGTCTTCATCCTTCCAGACAAAATAAGTTTAAATTTAATCCACAAAATTCTGCACTTTTAATCATTGACATGCAGAAATATTTTCTTAGCAAGGAGTCACATGCATTTATACCAGCAGCCATGACCATTGTTCCGAACATAAATTCTATAATAAAAGAATATAGAAAACACGATCTTCCCATAATATTCACATTTCATGCGCTAGAGCGTGATGAAAAGCCAGGCATAATGGAAAGATGGTGGGGAGATGTATTGAGAGTAACTAGCCCTTTATCCAGGATTCATTCATCTATTAACTGTAAAAAAAGCGATATTATACTGCGTAAAAGTCGTTACAGTGCATTTATCGGAACAAATCTTGATCAGATATTGAAAAATATGGAGATCGATAAATTGGTTATTACTGGTGTTATGACTCATCTGTGTTGTGATTCAACGGCCAGAGATGCATTTATGAAGGATTATGGGGTCTATTTTGTTGTAGATGCCACTGCTACGGATGATGAAACTTTGCATGTTTCGAGTCTTAGAACGTTATCTGATGGTTTTGTTATATCAATCAAAACAAATGATGTTCTCAAAGAGGTGAAGCATTGAGTGATGTGGCGGTGGTTGGCGCTGGGCCTGCAGGAATTGCAGCCTCCATCTATTTGAAAAGGGCAGGTATTGACGTAGCCTTATTCGAAAAAAAGGAGGTCGGTGGACTTCTTCTAAATGCGCATCTTGTAGAGAATTATCCTGGCTTTCCAATGGGAATAAAGGGAGATGATTTGTGCAATCTTATGAAAGACCAACTTAGTAGATGGAACATCAAACCGATAATGGAAGAGGTGAAGCAAATCAGCATCGAAAATGATAATTTTATACTAAATACTTCTGATGGTAAAAGTAAATTCAAGATAGTAATACTTGCTACTGGTACTAAACCACGAGAACTAGGAATTCCCGGAGAAAGAGAATTGGTAGGAAAACTAGTGTTTTATGAAATCAAAGATTTGCTTCCAAAACTTAAACCCAGAAACATCTGCATTGTTATTGGTGGTGGCGATGCTGCATTTGACTATTCACTAAATCTTGCTGATGACGGAGCCACGGTAGAACTCTATTTCAGATCAAAAAAACCAAGATGCTTGCCACTACTTGAAAAAAGAGTAAAAAGTTGTGCCACTATAAACATACATCCTTTCTCCACACCAATAGATATAGAGGAAAAGGAAGGAAAAACAGAAATAAGATTTAGATCTACTGGAAAAAATGCTAACCCTATGCCAGATAACAAAGTAATATGTAAAAGTAAGGCAGATTACATTCTTATTGCCTGCGGAAGAGAACCAAACAAAGAAATCTTATCTAAAGATATCGAAAAAAGTAATATGCCGAGTTTATACCTCGCTGGCGATGTCAGAACAGGTAATTTTAGACAAGTAGGCATTGCTGTAGGTGATGGTATAAGGGCAGCTATGAGTGTCGAGACATGTCTAAGAAGTTGAAATTATGATCAAAGTACTTGCAGAATATGGTAGGGAAGACCTTGCGAAGGTTTACGTTGCAGAAATGAGGGGCAGCAAAGAGCACCTTGTAGAGTTTGTTGAATCTGTTCAACTTCCAATACCGAGAGAGAAGAAATGGGTGCTTATCGTATCTACGCTTTTTGGATGTCCAGTTGGATGCAAGATGTGTGATGCCGGTAGAATACAATATGGGGGTAGGCTTACATCAGAAGAAATTCTTGCTGAAATTGATTACATGGTTCGTAAAAGGTTTCCTGATGGAAGCATACCAATATCAAAGTTTAAGATACAATTTGCAAGAATGGGCGATCCTGCTCTCAATCCCGAGGTTCTTACAGTACTTGAAAAACTACCAAATATATATGACGCTCCAGGGCTTCTTCCATCCATATCAACTGTTGCACCTAAAAACTCAGAAGATTTTCTCGATAAACTACTGCAAATAAAGAATCATTTTTATGGAGATGGAAGGTTTCAGCTTCAATTTTCAGTTCATACTACTGATATTAAAAAAAGAAATGAATTAATTCCTGTATCTAAACTTAGTTTTGGGTATATGGCTGCCTATGGCAAAAGATTTTATGTGAATGATGACAAAAAGATAACACTTAATTTTGCTATGAGCGAAGGATTCCCCGTAGATGTAAAATTAGTTAGAAAATACTTCGATCCGGATATTTTTATCATAAAACTGACACCAATTAATCCAACCGAAAGCGTAAAGTGTAACAAAATAGTATCTAAAATTGATGCCTACAATCCTAATTCGGCCAATCAAATAATTGACGACTTCCGTTCCCAGGGCTTTGACGTAATATTAAGCATCGGCAAAGTTGAAGAAAATAAAATAGGCAGTAACTGTGGTCAGTTTGTAACTAATGTAAAAGAGTCAATTCTTTAGACTAACAAGCAGCCATGTTGTTAACATTAGAAACAAGTTCTTGTACATTAAACGGTTTTGCTATATAATCGCGAACATAGGATTCAAGTCCCTTCATCTTCTCATGGTCGGGAGTTCCCCTTGCAGTCACTATAGAAATCATAACTCCTTTTGCAAAACCTCTCTCAACTATCTCTTTGATCGTGTCCCATCCATCCATAAATGGCATCATGATGTCCATGAGTATAACGCCCTTGAAACCATGCTCCAACTCCTTTATGCAATCGATTCCACTATCAACAGTTAAAACCTCGTAGCCTTCACGTTCAAAAATACTTCTTATCGTTATTAGTATATCTGGATCATCATCCACTACCATTAGTTTTTTATTCATTACCATCTCTCCAGTTTTTCCAATTTCTCCAGATATACTTTTGGCATTTCTTATATATATAATTATTGTGCAAAAATGACATTATGCGAAAATATTTTTTAAAGATATTTTCTTAAATTTTCTTCTGACATTTAATATACAAAATATCAGAAAGTTCACCAATTTGCTCAGGTGTGAGTTCTTCCACACGTTTATCCAGATAAGGCACATCTTCCAGCGGCATATCGTATATTCTATCCAACGTGTTTTTTATCTTCTTTCTTCTGTGATTGAACAATTCGCGAGTTAGCTCAAAAAAGAATGGTCCATTATGAACAGAAAAAGGAGGAGACTTTCTTGGAGATAGTTGAACCATGCATGAGTCAACTCTTGGCTGCGGATAGAAACACGTTCTTGGAACAGTTCTGATAATATCGCAATTCGTTTTGTAATAAATGCCAACAGATAGACGAGAATAGTCTTTGCTGCCTGGTTTTGCAACCATGCGATCTGCAAACTCCTTCTGATAAATAAGCACAGCCAATGAAAAATTGTAATCTAGAAACTTGAAAGTAATATGTGATGAGATCTGAAATGGAAGATTCGAAACAATTTTGTTAAATTTAGGCAGTGTTTCAAAATCAACTTTTAAGGCATCACCATGAATCAACTCGACATTATCAGGTATAAACTGTTTTAATTTATCTATGAGTTCGCCGTCTATCTCGATTGCTATTACTTTCTTTGCTCGCTCGGCCAACAACTTTGTAAGAATACCAGTTCCAGGACCTATCTCAAGAACAACATCTTTCTTGGTTATATTAGCATGACTTACTTCTCGCTCTGCCACATTTCTATCAATCAAAAAATTCTGGCCGATTTTCCTTTTACTCATGATTTATCAATAGTAATCCTTCGTCATAGGTGGACGCGTGAAAAGACGATACTTCTGAGTAGGGTCAGTTAGCTCCAACTCCACCCGTTTTGCAATGAGTTTATCTGGTGCACGTAGAAAACCTATGCGATCACACATCTCTTCAAAACTGGTAAATGGTTTTTTCTTACGCTCTTCAAGTATGTCATGCATCATTTTTTTACCCAGCCCTGGTAAAAGTTCCAATACGTGAAACCTTGTAGAAATAGCAGGCGATTCATTATAGAATTTTATAAATCGATCCTTAGTGTTGTGCACTATATCTAGGATAACATAGGGCATCTCGCCGTGCGCCGTGGATGTCATCTCCTCAAAATTAATTCTACCTTTGATTTTGGCTATCTTTGTTCTCATATTCGGATCTTTACCGACGTATATGCGTTCGCCAATTTCGAAAGTAGCATCTCTTTTTGGTACTAATTCCAGTAATGTAAACTGATTCTCACCGATGCCATAAACAACAGGATAACGTTTATGAGGGGGCGCATCTGCTCGCCCTTTTGACAAATAATCTAAAATATATACATAGTCCTCCACACTCAAACCCCCTTATTATTCAACGCAATATTTACTTACTATATCCAAAATCTTTTTTATTTCATTCGCACCCAACGCGGTTCTCTCTTTGGCAAAAATAGCTTTTACATCATCGTCGGTATTCGGGAGTAGATCGGCAATCTTAACTGCATGAATCTCTTCCAAAAATTTCAGTTCCATCAATTCTTTTATCAAGTCTTCTGTTCTTTTAACAGGCAATGTGGAAAATTTCTGAGCATGTTCAAATGCAGTCCTCTGTTCGTACAACAGCTCTTTTCGGTCCTTGCTAACTCTTTTAAGTATATTTTTAACCTCGGCAAGAGGAACAGGTCTTATCTCAATGTCTTTTCCTTCCACTATTTCACTCTCCTTAAATGCTCAGGTCTTACAAGCAATATTTTATGTTTTTTGTCAACATTAATGCCAACTAGGTATGCAGCTCCTTGTTTTTTCTCTACAACTCCAGTAAAACCCTGGAAACGAATGTGAGGCATACCTCCATGAATCGAAGGATCAATGACAACACTAACGGAGTCTCCTTGTTCAAACTCTTGCAGTGCTCTCGTAATGGAGGACATTCCTCTATCTCTTGGTTTCTTTCTTAGTACGTGTCTACTTTTACTTCTTAGGCCTTTTGATCGCTTTACCAATTTTATTCCCCCTTGATTTCTATTTCTATCACGTCCAATTCCAATACTTGGCAGGGAACGTCTATCATTTCGCTTATGTTTGGTCGAGTTTTTCCGTCATCGCCGGTTATCAGTTCCTTTATGTAAGTCCCTGATTCTGCTTCTAGAACCAACGTAGCTATAGTATCCTCTACTGATTCTATATTGCAGTTATATATCTTTTTCTCCCTAACCATATTGGCTCGCCTATGAGCCACTCTTGACGGTGTGAACTGACTTATAGTTCTATCCCGTAATGTCTGAGCTGCCTTTTTAAGCTTTTCTTTATTTATAGGCTTTTCTCCATTAAAAACAACACGATATACCTTTCTGAACTCGGCGCTCTTAATCCTTATCATTTCGTCTTTATTGGAAGGGCGTAGATTACTCACCTCGATTTTTTCCTTATTATGAGTGTTTATATCTTTTTCCAACCCGGATAAATCCAGATTTCTGACCTTGGGATTTTTTATCTCTAAAACAAATGGACGGCCATTTCCTAGCATGCGAACGTCGATATCCTCCCTCCCGCATCCATGAAACGAATCATCAGTACCTTGCGTTTTTTCCAAAAATGGTTTTGCAACAATCTCTTCAACACTTGTTTCATACATCTTGCCCGTGTAATTGCACCTTCTGCATCCTTTGCCAAGACAAACCCTACAGAACCATTTAGTTTGGGGTATATCTCGGCCATATTTTTTGTACCGTCCATAGATAAAAAGAGAACGTGTCTGCAAATTTACAACATCAAAAGCCGTATCGATAACTGCCGTTATGGTCGGCTGTTCAAAATTAACCTCTTTACCAAGTCGCTCTTCCAGTATCTTTCCGATCTCTCTATTTAACTCCATTCTGATAGGTTCCGTGTATTTAGATCTAGTAAAATCCAACAACTCCTGCTCCATATGTTGGATATCTTCATCTATCTTTGAACCTAACAAGAAAGTTTCAAACTCGTACTCCTTTAACGAATCTTCAATTAAATCTGCAAAATGTGGTATTTCGCCAATTAAACCAGAGCAAAGCCAGCACTTGCCAACCTCTGTTTTTTTGCGTTGTTTTAGATGCTTCCTTAGGGCCTCTCCACGTTCTTTGTTTGTCATTTCTTTTTCTACTTTGGCAAAAACTCTACCTAAACAGCTATCGCATAGCTTGTATTTTGACAGAATCTTTTCTGCAAGTTCGGTTATGTCCTTATCTTTTAGACTTACGGTCATCTGATGGGCTAATAACAGATAATGTTTTAAATATATGTACAAAGAAAATAAGGAGAAATAGCCGCAAGATTAATTTGTACGGGACCTACAACCACAACTTCCAGATCACGAGTATAATGGTAACGAAGCAATAGGATGGGAACTATCCAAAACCAGACTGATTTGGCAACGCCGATGCTATAAGCAAGAGGGAGAACAAACGCGATTCCTACGAATAGAGTGATTATATCTTTATATTTCATCTCATACCACCTGTTTTTAGAACGTATTTATTATTATACCTATAAAAGATTGCATTTTAGCAAATTTTTTAATTGTTCATGACATACACCGTAAAATCTTGGAGGCAACAATATGGTTGAAATTTCCCCGTTTAAAGGAATTACTTACAACAAAGAAAAAATAGAGAAACTTGACGCAGTCATGTCACCACCTTATGATATTATATCTGAAGAAATGCAAAACGAACTCTATGAAACACATCCGAACAATTTTGTAAAACTTATTTTGGGAAAGCAATTCCAAGATGACACTGAAAAAATCAATAGATATACCAGAGCGAAAGAACTCTTTGACCAATGGCAAAAACAATCCATATTGGTAAAATCAGATAAAAAAGCAATTTATCCATACGAGATAGAGTATTCCATTAAAAATCAAAAGAGAACCATGAGTGGGTTTTTCGTTCTACTCAAGTTAGACCCCGACTATAAAATGGTAAAGGCGCATGAAAAAACCCTTGCAAAGCCGAAGGCAGATAGACTGAATCTTATGAGGGCGTGTGATGCAAATCTCGAGCCGATTGAGCTGTTATACATGGATAAAAACGACACAATCCGAAAGAATATCGAAAAATCTGCTGGCAAACCAATTATTAATGTAAAAGGGTACGACGGTTTTACACATAAACTCTGGAAATTAGAGGATGAAAAAACTGTTTCTCAAATCGTCAATGACCTCAACGACAAGGTTTTATTTATTGCTGATGGGCACCATCGATATCAAACTTCGGTGAATTTTGCAAACGAAAAGAGAGAAAAAACAGGAATTAAAGACGGCAATGCCCCATTTAACTACATCATGGTCATCCTGGTAAACATGTTTGATTCCGGACTGACTATTTTGCCGACCCACAGATTAATAAAAATGTCTAATCTGAATCCTAAGGATCTCTTGGAAAAAATGAAAAAATATTTTACCATCGAAGAAAAAACTGTGGACAGTAAAGAAAAAGACTACGATCACATCGGAAAAAAGATCATGAATGACATTGAAACAAAAGATAAACATAGATTTGCACTGTACTGTAATAGAAAGTATTACATCCTGACACTAAAAGATAATAAAGTGATGGACATGCTAGCAGGAGATCGCTCAAAAACATGGAGGACGCTCGACGTTTCAATACTGCATAAAATTGTCCTTGAGCAAGGACTAGGCATCAATGACACAAATCTTGAAGACCATGTGAAATATACAAGAGCTGATGGTGAGGCTATAAAGTTTGTTGACGAAGGGAAATTTGATGCCTCTTTTCTGATAAACGCAACGAAAATCGAGGAGCTGAAGGCTATCGCAGAGGCAAGTGAACATATGCCTCAAAAATCCACATATTTCTTACCAAAGATGCTGTCAGGTCTTGTTATGTATAAAATGGATATGTAGATTGTTTTCATATCCATTTTTAATTCATAAATAGGGCCTCATTTTCATCAAGATAGAAAGTCGGTATTTTAACTCATTGACATTTTTGCAAGAAGCTTTTATATACTAGTAATGACAAATAGTAACATGGTACAATATAGCAATATTGTATTGACGCTAGAGGTGAATGAAACGCTCGAAAATTTGATCTCTGACTCGATTCTTCTTCTTAATGAGGTGGTGGGGAAGTAAATGCCTATGATAGTCATGGCGCTAATTGGTTTCGCAGCAGGACTATTTACCATGACTATCGTAAGTTTTTATAAATGGTTTTTCAAAACATGGAGCAGTAAATTGAGATAAAGAGATTTTTAGTTAGAAACAAAAATGATATTTTAGTTCTAGTTGAAATAAAAAAATAATAAAAGATAGAGAGATAGTTAGAAACGTTCTATCTCTGTTTTACTTCATTTTTGGGAGTATATTTTCTATTGTTTCGCTTTTGCCTGCATCCCAGATTGCTCTAATGGCTAAGAGACCAGCAGCGGGTGCAACAAAGATTGCTAGATATGTTGTAATGTTGCTAAAGAATGTTGCTAAACCTGTCCAGGTTCCAAATACCCAGGTTGTTGTCCATAGTGAGGATGTAACACCGATGACAATGAGTGCTAGCGCTCCGATCAGAAATGTTGGTATTCGGTCATGGGTAATTGTACCTACTGCAAAGAACGATAGGATTCCAACTAGAAATCCCAATACGGCTACAATTGCCCCTAGAGGTGCTGCCATATCTGCCAGACTTGCGTTGTTTGCGTCTAAAGAGTATCCAATGCCAAAGACTAGCCCCACCAATATTGCTACTACAATTCCTATAAAGAACAACCAGCTTCCTAATGTTTTCAACATACTTTCCATTCCATCTCCTCTTTTTTTATGGGATTAAAAATATTAACCGCTTATTTAAGGATTTAGTGCAAATGAACATACAGATGCATATGCAGATAGTTATACGCGAGGTTATTACTTCAATTGAAGGAAAACGTTAATTTTAGTAATATTTTCATTTTGACATTTTCACAGGATATCTTTATATATCAATATTGACAAAGATTAACATGTTATAATATGTCAATGATGAAGAGGAGATAGGTACATGCATAGAGTAAATGTGATTTTGGACATGGATCCAGAGGATATAATGAAAGCTGAAGATACAAACCATCATAAAAAAGTGGCAACCAAGAAGGAAAAAACCATAAAAATTAATGACGATCTTTTCGACATCGCCATGCGAAAAGGTTTGATAGAAAAAACTGACGATGGATACATTTTTATCGGAGAATATGAGGATCTAGCAGCATTCAAAGAAAAAAGAATTAAAAATATCAAAAATAAAAAGTCATTTACTTGGTTAGATTGAAGTGAATAACAAGCGTGGAGGGGGTCTGGAGATTTTTAATTCACCTCTTCTTGTATCCCTGGACCCCTCTTCTACCCCCTTATTTTTATGTAGTCAAGAAAACGAAAAACATATTCTAAACTAAAATATATACATGGTGAGATATCCTAATTATTTAAGGTGGTTAAATTGAATGAGGCACTCAAGACAAAACTTTTAGGCAGACTCAAACAATTGGAAAAAAAGAATCTTGCGAATTTTAACGTTGTTTTGTTTCCTGATTTTTTTGTTGATCATTTTCTAATCATGGATGAATTTGAAATCTCGTTCAACATAATTAGAGACATACATTTTCAGGGAGGCGGTAACCTGCCGGGAGTATCACAAAAGATTCATCAAGGTGGCAACGCGGCAAATACTGCTTTGGCGCTTGCTACACTTGGCGTAAGATCCCATTTAATCTGCAGGACAAACGAATTTGGTTTACACCTTTTAGAATACTTCTTGGGAAAGAATGGCGTCGATTTATCTGGTGTGAAAACAGATGGAAAACTAGCAATAACTACAGCAATGGAATTTGGTGAAAAACATACAAATGTCATGATTGGGGACACAGGCTCTGTATCTGACTTCTCATTTGATAGTTTAAATGAAAAGGATCTGGACGCAATCTCGAATTCAGATATGACCTGTTTGCTAAACTGGACTCTTAACAAGAACGGTACAGAACTTGCTAGAAAAACATTTGGATTTGCAAAGGAAAACAATGTAAAAACATTTTTTGATACTGGAGATCCTTCCTCAAGAAAAAATGAAATCTCAGAATTGATAAAAAAAGTCTTAGCAGATAAAAACTTGGATATACTTGGACTAAATGAAAACGAGCTTCTGCACTACAGCAATATTAAAACTGATTCTGACAAAGATGTTGTAAACGCTGCAGTATCTTTAAAAGAGAAAATAAACGCCAGGTTGGATCTGCATACGGCAAATTTTGCATGTACAGTTGACAAAAAATATACTGTTATTCCTACTCTAAAACTCTCTAAAATATACCGATCAACTGGAGCAGGTGATGCATGGAATGCAGGAGACATATTTGCAGAGTTATTGGATTTCGATGATGATGAACGATTGATGTTTGCAAATTCCGTTGCAGGGTACTATATTTCCTCTTCCGAGCCTGCTCATCCAACGTTAGAAACAATAATAGAATTTATATCAAAATTATGAGAAAATTTTAAGTTCACCTATTCATTGCTATTTCTGATAAAATATGAAGACCATAATGATCGTAGACGATGAACCTGATGTTCTTAATGCAGTGAAATCGTGCCTGGAAAGTGATGATTTCGAGGTTGTCACTGCAACCAATAGTCGTGAGGCATTGGAAATTATGAATGAAGAGGAGGAAAATTTTGGCTTGATTCTAATCGATACGCATATCCCTGACAGCGGCAAATCTGCTCTTTTTTCAATGAAACCAAAATCCAAGATGGATACAAGTAGGATAGAAGATTTTTTACAAAAACCTTTTACTAGAGAGCAATTGCTTGATTTTGTAAAGGAAAGGATTTAATTTTAAAAAGTTATATAAACAATTCTAAGTCGGTTTTTTATAACCCAAAAATATTTTCAATTCCGCTCAATTGCTTTTTTAATAATTTTAAAATCTGCCAGCAAGGTATTTTTCGTATATGGATTGTATGTAGCAACAGCAGGATGATACATTGGTATTATTTTTACGTTGCCAAAGATAGTATTTATCTGGAATATTTTACCATGAACATTACTTATCTTATCGTATTTTAAACCAAATTTTTCAAAAATATACGAACAGGCAAAGTTTCCCATAGGAACCATGATCTTTGGTTGGATTAGTTCTATCTGTTTATCCAGATGTTCTGTGCATGTGTCTATCTCGGGTTTCAAAGGGTTTCTATTGTTTGGTGGTCTGCATTTTAATATGTTGGCTATGTAAATATCGCTTCTGTGCAATCCTATTGATTCCAGTAGCTCATCAAGTATCTTACCTGCCTTCCCCACAAAAGGACGACCTTGCAGATCTTCGTTGTAACCAGGCGCCTCACCAACAAAAAGTATATCTGTATCTATTGAGCCTTCGCCAAAAACAGGTTTTTTTCTTGTTTTCCACAGATCACATTTTTTACAGTTTTCTACTGATAACATTAGCTTTTTAATGTCTTCTTCTTTGGACATAGATAAAGCTTAATCTGTGTTCATCTTTATATTTCTTAACGATATTACAAGTTTTATAATATACTAAAGAGGAGTTAGAAAGTATGCAGAGCAAAGAGAAAGACGATATAATTTTTGTACGGCTTTTTCCAGATGAAGACCTACATGAAAAACTCAGAGAAGTATGCAAATTATACGGTGTTAAAACTGCCGTAGTGTTGTCTGGCTTAGGGCAATTGAAAAAATTTAAGTTAGGATACCTCAAAGAGAAAGACAACTACACTCCAGAAAAATTTGATAAACCGCATGAACTCCTTGCATTAACCGGAAATATATGTCTCCAAAATGAGGATTATGAACTTCACTTGCACGCAGTCCTTGGAGATGAAAAAAAGAACGCTATAGGTGGCCATTTAATTGAGGGTAAAGTAGAGGTTACAAACGAGATTGTTTTACTTAAAACAAATATTGCTGTGAAGAGAAGGCTGGAGGAAAAAACTGGCCTGAAAGAAATGTTTTTGGAGTAAAAGTATTTCTATTACAAACCAGATTACATCAGCGCAAAATCAAAGATGATATGGGATTAAGTCAATAGGAGAGGGATAATATGACTAAACTTGCCGAAGTCAATGAAAAAATAAAAATACTGAAAACTGCGCGTGATATTTTAAAAGAAGAATATTCTGAATCCGAGTTTCATAAAAAGAAAGAAGCCCATCCGCAGTCAATCGTTCCACCGTCCCCAAAAGATGAAGAGATTTACAAGCTTTTAACTGCCATAAACCAACTTGACCATTATGTCAAAAAATTTCAAGATAAACAGTTTGAGATCTTGAAAAAAGAGGAAGGAGACTAAAACGTTATTGACTTCTAATTTCCTTTAATCTTTTCTCCAAATCTTCTTTTAATATATCTGAAATATCTTTTTTGGTAAAAACATCTGCCTTCACTGCAATTGCTATCTTGGCCGCAAACGCCCGTGCAATCTTTCCTCTGTCTTTTGGTGGGGCTTTATTTATTAGAGGATGCTGAAATATCACACCATGTTTTGGTGGTCTTCCTCCTTCTTTTTTAAATCTAAAAAGAGCTTTTTCAGCACCCAATATTTGTATGGTAGATGCAGGCATGAAGGCAAGTCTTTCCAATCCACCGGCAAGTGCTATCATCCTTGCACCTATAACGGGACCTATCAAGGCACTAGTATTTGGAGCAATCTTCTGCATATCTTCCTCGATTTGTTTTTCCAATCTTTCTGCTTCTTTGTTAACCATGGATGATAAGTTTTCGAATGGCTGGATTTTTTTGGATGGAGTTGGAATTAGTGACCAACTATCCAAACGCTCTGAGAGTAAATTAGATGTCTGTACGAGATCATCCAACGCATTAACCATCTGAACAATCTGCAAATCCTCTGATTTCAGTTTATCATCTGTTTTTTCTTCAGTCAGCAATAAGGCGGCTTTATGTAGCAAATCCTGAGAAAAACCGTAATCTTCTGGTTTAATTTCCATTTCTTTGAAAAACGAATCTTTAGGATTGTAATCTCCTAGTTTTTGTAATCTTTTTTCATTTACCGTTACTTCAATATCTTTTGTTAATTTTTTTTCTTCTGCAAGTATCTCGCCTTTATCTATTTTCTTTAGTCTCTTGGCTATCTCTTTTTCATCTTTTGGGAAGAGAATCTTATTTTTTATAACACTTTTATCGCAGAGGAACGTGCCAAACCATTTTGTTATTAGATACATTTTCTCCATGAAGTGAAATGATAAGGTTTAATTAAAGTTTTACATGGAAAATTAATTTATATAGTACCTTTGAATTTAGAGTTCGGGTGTTAGCTTGGTGGACCTCACTACAAAAATCGCATCTCTGAAGCTTAAAAATCCAACTATTTTGGCATCTGGTTTGATGGATGAAGATGCAGGAAGCATGAAAAGAGTCGTCAATTGTGGCGCCGGTGCTGTTGTCACAAAGTCCATAGGACTAAAATCAAGAGGAGGCTATGCAAATCCAACGATAGTTGAGTTGGAATATGGTATTTTGAATGCAATGGGACTACCCAATCCCGGGATAAATGAATTCGGAGAGGAAATTAAAAAACTAAAGCGTTTAAATGCACCAATAATTGGAAGTATTTTTGGTTCGAGTTCAAAGGAATTTGTAGAACTAGGCAAAAAGATGCAGAGTTATGGAGCAAATGCTCTAGAACTAAACATGAGTTGCCCGCACGCAAAAGGTTACGGGTTAGAAATAGGGTCTGATCCGAAATTGGTAAAAGAGATAACATCCAAAGTAAAAGAATCGATTGAAGTGCCTATTTTTGTTAAACTCTCATCAAATGTTGCCAATTTGGGCGAGATAGCAAAAGCTGCAGAAAAAGGCAATGCAGACGGCATAGTTGCTATTAATACCATAAAAGCCATGAAAATTGATATAGAACTTAAGATTCCTGTGCTTGCCAACAAAATTGGAGGATACTCAGGTAAAGCAATAAAACCTATAGGGGTTCGCTGTGTCTATGAAATTGCAGAAAATGTTGACATACCAATCATAGGTGTAGGTGGTGTAACAACAGGTGAAGATGCTTTAGAGTACATTATGGCTGGTGCTTCGGCAGTACAAATTGGAACCGGTATATATTACAGAGAGTTAGATGTGTTCAAAAAGGTCTGCAAAGAGATGGAAAACTGGATGAAAAAACATAGTGTGAAAAAATTGTCAGAATTGATTGGAGCAGCACACCTATGAATGGCCCATCAATAAAAAGTATAATCAAAACAACAAAAGAAACAAAAGATGTCAAAACATTTTTGTTTGAATATCCTGGAGAAATTGCTCCGGGTCAGTTTTTTATGATTTGGATACCTAGCATAGATGAAATACCAATGAGTGCCTCCTGCATTAACAAAAACATCAAAGGCATTACATTTAGAAAAGTGGGAGAAGCAACAAATGCCCTCTTCAATTTGAAAGAAGGAGATAAAATCGGTGTAAGAGGACCCTATGGAAACGGTTTTGAACTGAAAGGTAAAAAGATCCTTTTTGTCGGCGGCGGAGCCGGTGTTGCTATGATTGCACCAGCTGTTGAAGAAGCCGTTCGTAAAAATATTTCTTCAACTGTGATAATTGGAGTAAAAAACAAGAGCGAAATATTCTTTGAAGATAGATTTAAAAAATGTGGTGCTGAGATATACATTTCTACGGATGACGGTTCTAAGGGTTACAAGGGTTTTGCATCTGATCTTACAAAGGAACTGCTTAGTAAAGAGAAGTTTACCTCCGTCTTAACGTGTGGCCCAGAAATTATGATGAAAAAACTTCTGAACATTTGTAAAAACATTCCATTCCAAGCTTCTCTAGAGAGATACATGAAGTGCGGTATAGGCCTCTGTGGACAGTGTTGCATGGGTGAAGGTTTGCGAGTGTGCAAAGAAGGACCCGTGTTTGATGGTAAAATGCTAAAAAATTTTGAAGATTTCGGCGTATATAAAAGAGATGCAGCAGGAAGAAAAGTTAGAGTTTAACTAATAATGGGGAGGATAAGATGAGCGTACATCATAGTGAGATAAATATACAAACACGTGGAGAAACAGATATTGTTGATATTACTTCAGACGTACAAAACGCGGTTAGCGAATCAAAGATAAAAGAAGGCATTGTCTGTGTATTTGTGTCAGGATCCACCGGATCGGTTACGACGATGGAATATGAACCTGGCTTGATACATGACTTACCAAAGGCATTAGAAAAGATCGCTCCGAAGAACGTTTATTATCAACATCATGAGACGTGGCACGACGATAACGGTCATTAAAGACCAGAATACTTTATGATAAGTTACTAATTTTACAGAGAAAAACGATTTTAGAAACTAGTATATAAACTAAACCCATCTTTCGTGTTAATCGTTGTCAATCCCATTTTCTAATTAATGAAAACAATCATTGGCTTATAAAATTTCGTGCAGAGATCCATTTTTATCTAATGATCAATGAACCGTATACGGATGCAGGATAAAACAAAAGAGAAAGAAGACAGGGTAAACAGGGGTTATTCTCAGGATCGAGTCCCCCC
>Ga0315279_10004299_pt1 | contig 19167 bp, 13 predicted proteins | sample YL17G06_20_MG_FD_203694 | JGI IMG/M metagenome (GOLD analysis project Ga0315279, IMG submission 203694) | Sediment microbial communities from Yellowstone Lake, YNP, Wyoming, USA - YL17G06_20 | ecosystem: Environmental > Aquatic > Freshwater > Lake > Sediment | place: USA: Wyoming | collected... | reverse complement strand
TCTCAAGTGGCACAAACTCGCCAATTCATGATAACATTTGTTATTTGAACATGACCAACTCTGGAGGCTTATCCTTTGAATCAGGCTACATTCAAAATAACATGTTCGTGATGAACTTCTTGAATTGTGGAGTGGACGGTCATGCTGATATTCGGTTTCCAAGCCCACTCGATCCACGCATAGCCAACAACCTGATCTATATTCTCAGTGAATCAGGCAATCCGCATGGACAATTAGAAGGCTCTTTGGGAACAAACCAGATAATCAATGGTCCACCTTAGACGCGCGCGGCATGTGTTCACGGAAATAAACGCCTCGAACAATAACCGCTTATTTGAAACCGAAGCTACTAGAAGTGATTTGTAAACAAAAGGTGAGTAGGTTATGCCTGGAATTGTAGCTATTATCGGTGACGAAATCAGTGAATCCCTAATTCGGAATATGATAGACTCTATCACTCATGAAGATTGGCAACGAAATGATCTTTATGTCCAACCTCCAATCGCAATAGGGCGAGTACATTTGGGGATTATCAACCCCGAACCGCAACCTATTTTCAACGAGGAAAAATCTGCCTTAATTGTAATGGATGGTGAGATATACGACTATGAAAAAGAGAAGAAAAGACTTGAATCCAAAGGGCATTCGTTTCGAGTCAATAACGATGTGGAATTCTGCTTACATTTGTATGAAGACCGTGGAGAGAGTTTCGTTGACAACCTTGAGGGCTCCTTTGTTCTTCTAATATACGACATCAAGAATGGTCGTATTGTTATAGCGAATGATAGACATGGCTTAAGACATTTATACTTCACGAAAAATGATGGCAGGTATGTTTTCTCCTCTGAAGTGAAAGCCATACTGAAAGACGAAACTTTCAAGAAAGAAATCGATCATGAGGCGGTTGCAGACTTCTTTGCGTTCGGAAGAATACTTGGTCATAAAACTCTCTTCAAAGAAATAAAGGAGGTACCCCCAGGGTCAATGATGGTTTGGTTCCAAGGAAAACTCTCTCAACGGAAATACTGGAATTTCAAGTTTGAAGAAAATACCAACGCAACTTTCGGCCATAATTTTTATGTAGATAACCTAGTGAACTTGTTCAGGAAAGCCGCACGAAAGAGAACTAGAGGGAAATGCCGTCTAGGTATATTTCTAAGCGGAGGTTTGGATAGCAGAACCGTTGCCGCAGCTGTGAAAAATGAGACTCAGAAATTGAGTAGTTTCACCTACGGAATCAAAGGGGGCGATGAAGCCAGTATCGCTAAAAAAGTTGCGAATGCTATAGGGGCCGAACACCATTTTGTAGAGCTCAGAAGAGACTTTCTAGCTGAATACGCGGAGAAAGCAATATACTACACTGATGGAATGATGCTTTGCGCTCACACGTGGTGGATGAATCTACTTCCAAAAGTTAGAGAGGATGTTGATGTTATTTTTCACGGAACAAGCCTAGATATCCTATTGGGAACCTATCTCTCCCGCGTAGCCGGTAGCAGCTCAATTGAGAGCGTGTCGCGCATCTTTCTTGAGCGTGAAGTATCGAAGGCGAATTCGGAAGTCTTCCTTAGTCTACTCTTTTCAGAGCAGAACTATCTAATATCTTCGAAGATGGCTCCGCTTTTCTATTCGGAGAATTATTATCAGAGGGCAAAAGATCTTCCTTTCAGGTCATTCAAGCAATCTTTTGAAAGAAATGGCGGGATTGACCCTGCAAGTTGTACTGATTATTTCTTCCTTGAGTCATTAGCGAGCTTGCATCTAAGCCTTGTGATGGTAAGAAATTATGTAGAGGACAGATTTTTGGGTTTTGATAAGGATTTCTTTAATTTTGCGCTCACCATTCCTACAAAATTGCGCTTCGGATACAAGCTGTATTATCAATTCTTAACTCGACTAGCTCCTGACGTGGCAAGACTCCCTTACCAAAGAACAGGTGTGCCTCCTCAATGGCCTATGGTAGCTCATAGAATTGGCTTCATAATTAAAGGAGGATACAGGCTACTAGCGATCAAGCTCGGAGAAAAAACGAAGGGTTTGATTGCTTTGCCCCGAAATATTGGATACCCAGACCTTGATCAACTGATAAGAGCGGACGCGCGGACTCGCAGATTCTTTGAAGATATACTTTTGGATCAAAGAACTCTGAGCCGAGGCTATTTCAACAACGACTTTGTTATCAAAATGGTTAATGAGCACATGACCAATAGAAAGAATTGGGGAACGCAGCTGTGTGCACTGCTTACTTTTGAATTGTGGAACAGATACTTCATTGATTGACCTCCTCAAGAAATTGCATGTGTTTTCGCGCGCGCAGAGAGTTATTTGAATTCCTTTGGGTTCTAAATCTTGAACGTGCTGGCAAAACATTGGATTACTGAAAGGTTGCGCGCGCAAATTGTTCAGCCCCAGAAATTCGAGTTTGAGTTCTTAGAACAGATGTTAGCGCGCGCTAAGACCATTTTGCCCTATCAGTCTTCAGAATCCTGTGCCTAGTTCCAGGATTGGAGGGGTATTTTGCGGTTAATCTGTGCTGCCCATTACAAGTGAAAGATAAAAACACTCCATATTGTAGGTTGAACTAAAGATGGTTTCGAGAAAGAGACAGGAAAAACCTGTGTCACAAATCAAACAGAAAGTCTTGCTTTACCCAAGGTTAATCCCCCAAGTTTTCCGATTATTCCTGCTTCATATCCAATTGCGCAGACATGGCGTTATCTACGGAAAGAAAGTACGGGGCAATCCGTGCGTAATAAGAAACAAGGGTAAGATAGAGCTGGGGAATAATGTTTTTTTGAATTCCTATCCAGATGGCGAATTGTATAAAACCGGACTCTTAGCCCATCTCAATTCCTCTTTGATAAGAATTGGTGATAATTGTTCATTAAATGGCACTATGATTCATTCACGATATACAGTAATCATAGGAAGCAACTGCATGTTTGGCCCTGGAGTCGTCATACTGGATAACGATTCACACAACACTTCAATTGATCCTGAGCTCCGCAGACACGGCAAAATCAGCGACAGTCCAGTTAGAATAGGTGATAATGTATGGGTCGGCATGCGCTCAATAATAATGAAAGGCGTTCAAATTGGAGATAATTCTATAATAGCTGCAGGCTCAATAGTCACAAAAAGTGTTCCGTCTGATTCATTGTTTGGTGGAAACCCCGCTGTTTTCATAAAAAAGTTGGACAAATAGGTAAAGAATATCCTCATCTTTGCGGTTCCAGATTAGCCGATTTCACTTCGAACAATAATTACTATACTGTTCAGGATGATACACATACATAAGGTTTCTATTGCTCGAAATTTCCTTTTTGAAAGATTTTCGGCATATATTGTACTAGTGGACATGTTACATTCTCTTTTTGAAGATCATTAGTCCTTCTGGAGTTGTGACGATGTACTCAAAGCCTGACTCTATGCGTTTCTGTGCTTCTTGCGTAGTTTTGGCTACTGCAGTATAGAACTCGTAACCTTCTTTAAACTCCACCAGCTGCGTATAGATCAAAGTGTTCTGGATGTTCTTGCGTCCTAACAATTCCATGACGTGCAAAATGCTTCGAGTCTTATGGTATTCCATTGTCGCTTTAAAATGCCAAAACGTTCTGAAGGTTATATCTGCGCACGCGAAGGCAACTCTTACTTAACACGCGGGAGAGCGGGCATATCATGGTCCAAATATCTTTTTGTCTAAGCGTTACGGTAATTTTCCTTAATGTTTTTGGTCACGAATTCCTTGAACACGTGCGCTCTCGAGTTTGAAGGCGCATAACAGATCAAGGTGAACTATCCTATGAGGAGACTGCTAGTTTTTACATCATTAAGTCTTCAGGATCCGGCCTCTAGACTCAGGGGCAAAGCTGTTGTTGAAGGTCTTCAAAATCTTGGGTTGGAAGCCAGTTGGCATCCCTATGAACAGCCTTCTGCAAGTGCAATTCCTGAATTTTTGTACGTTGTGACAGACGCAATAAGAAAAATTGCATTGATACGTTGGTCCTCTCAAGGCACTGGAGTGCTGATGCAAAGGGGTATTACTGAATATAATGTCTGGAGGCGCGCGCGCTAGGCAGACTCCTGACAGTTGACGAATACGGGGTGTACGGAATCTCCGTTGATCCCCCGCGCGCGCTAAGAGGTATTATCTAAAGCAACAAGAGAGCGCCTGCGTTACTGCATTTTAATGAAGAAACAAACTGTGTGTAGTTGTGGGGAATTGAATTGAAAGTATTACTAGTACATGTAACAGGAGTATCAACAATCAGAGGAGGGGGCATAGCCTGCAAAATAAGGAACTTGATCAAGGAAACGAAAAATGAAATCGACTACACGATTCTGACATTTACGGAAAAATATGAAGACAAAGATGTAGAATTGTTGACTGGCCTCGGAGTTGAGGTCATAGGAACAACATTGTCAAGAAACAGTCTGCTTGATTGTTGGCGATATGTCAAAAGCGCCCCCGATGCAAAATTTGACGTGGTTCATTTCCACGAGTTGCCGTTGGCGTATTTCGACATTCGGGGGGGACTTGCGCCAGGATTGACTCTCCTGAAGGCAAGATTGAGAGGAAGACCTTTGGTATATGAATACCAGGTTGCCACTGGGATCATGCGAAATTTCCAAGAAAAATGGAAGAGGATGGTTTTTAGAAGCCTATTTCCTCTTTGGGGCAGAGTGTTAGTAAACTCGGAATATATGCGAATTGAAGCATCGAAACTTGCTAGGCATAGCGACGAGAAGATAGAACTTGTGAGGAGTGGAGTGAACTTGGAAGAGATTCAGAGCGTGACTCCAATACGCCTCGACGGTGTTTCGGTTGTCTTTTTTGGACATCTGTCGTACCTAAAGGGTGTAGATGATCTTATTAGAGCCTTCTATGACGTTAGTTTGCGCAATCGGCAAGCACATCTGCATCTCGTTGGAGATGGAAATCTAATGGAATATTGCAGGAATTTTGTCCAAGAAAAAAAACTGAAACAAAGAGTGCACTTTTGGGGCGCGCAGCCACAGAATGTTTTATTTAGGATCATCAAAGGAGCGGACATTTGTGTTTTGCCCTCCAGAATTGACGCAGCACCCCTAGCAGTGTTGGAAGCTATGGCGGCCGGAAAACCCATAGTCACCACGCCTGTAGGAGGAATTCCAGAATATGTAAAAGATGGGAGAAACGGAATAGTAGTTCAGCATGAAAAACTTGCTTCGGCTATAGAATTCTTGATAGAGAATGAAGCTGTGCGAGATAGAATTGGGCAAAATAACCGCCAAGACGCACTTGCCTATTCCTGGAAAAGCCAGTCAAGAGAATACATCAGAATATACAAGACCCTGGTTCGACAGAAAAACTGAAAACATGGTGCCCTCGGCCTGTCCAGCGGGTACGCGCGGACTGACATTGAAGTAGAAAAAATCGCAGTGATGAATCAGATGAAATTGTTAGCAATAGTATCATCAATTGATCTATCTACTCCCCGTGCTGTAGTTCCTGTTGTTTGGCAATTCCTAAAAGGATTTCACGATGCCAACGTTGAAGTTATCGTCACAACATGTGAAGGAACAAGTTTTGCAACTCCATGGTGGAGAAGCTATCCTAGACCATTCGTCCAGAAGAAGATATTTGATTTTGCTTTGGACCAACGTGTAAGACTAGGTCAAAGAATGGTGGGATTCTTCTATTACCGTGGCTGGAAAAAGCAACTGAACAAGATCATACTTGCAGAAAAAGACATAGACGCGATTCTATTGATCGGTGCAAGTCACGTTGCTAAAGTGATTCCTTCGTGGGTCCGAAAAAGCTTTGGGGTACCTACCATTTACTATGAAACTGATATCCAAAATATTCCCAAATATAGTTTAGACCACCAACCAGAAAAACACCGGCTTCTTGACTATTCGGAATGCGACGCCGTCGCTTGCTCTTTTCAGAAAATAAGTCAAGAACTTCGAGAATATGGCCTGCAAAATGTGTGGACCGTTCCTTTTGGTGCAGATCCTGCATTATTCAGTCCGATGTCGGGGATTGAACAGAATATCGATGTTTTCTTCTCGGGATACAGCGCAGGAGACCGTGAAGACTGGATGCAAAAAATGATTTCAAAGCCCTCGATAGCCTTGAAAAACTACAAATTCGTTGTGGAAGGATCTTTTAAGATTGATCTCGGAAACTCGGAAAGGATTCATTCAGTATCTCTAGACAGATACCTACAACTCTGCTGTGGTAGTAAAATAAACCTGAATATATTAAGGCAACAGTTTGTCACAGCGGGAGTGTTGAACTCTAGAGTATTCGAGTTAGCTTCACTTGGCTGTTGTGTGGTTACCAATCCCAGCAGTAACCTCAAAGAGTTCTTTGAACCCAACAAAGAAATAGTCGTTGTTAACGACGAAAAAGACGCTATCGACACGTACAAATGGCTTCTCTCCTCGAAAGAAGATCGAGATAGGATAGGAAAAGCAGCTCGGCAACGAATTCTCATGGAACACACTTATGTCCATAGAGCCCATCAACTATTGGATATGTTCAAGAATTTGACTTTGGCTAATTAGAGGTATCGAGAAATGAAATGGGACAGGCGAGTTCTAATAATTGGTGAGGCTGGTTTGTGAGCGTCCTATATGTTCCAATCTCGCTTAAGAGTCTCAAGAGCGCACGTGAACGATGAGGAAGAAGCAGTTGAAATGTACAAATGGATCATAGATTCAGAAGGAGAAGGGAAGAAAATGGGCAAAGCCGCGCGCGCCTTGAGAAATGCTTTTCCTGGACCGTGGTGTCAAAAAGGGTTATTGAGATCTACGACCGATCACTGGCAACGAAATACGGGTGCTCGCAAACAAAAAGAGCCACGCAATAGTCGACCCTCTTGTCAGGAATTATGAAGAAGCAAAAAGGAAGCTATCAAATGAGGAATTACGTTCAATTTGTATTGCTTGTTCAAGTGGTCACGTGGCTGTCAATACTTCTCGACATACCGACCTTGAGGCAGGTTTTTGGATTTCTTTTCATCACTTTCATTCCAGGCTACGTCATAATTAAGGCATTAAAAATTGAAAGCCAGAAAGCAGACACCGTACTTCTTTCTGTGGGCTTGAGTTTAACGGTTGTGATGCTCGTTGGACTCGCGATGTCCACATTATCTCCGCTTGTTGGCCTTGCAAATCCTCTTTCACTTTTTCCTCTAGTGCTGGTTATCAGCTGCTTTACGTCGTTCCTGCTTCTCGTTGGATGCAGATCCGATTTAACAGGCGATGGTCCTCAAGTTAGTGACAAGCCCGAGACGTTAACGATTTTTCACGCCTTACTCTTTGTGATTCCAGTTCTTGGAATAGTAGGGTCTGTTTTAAACAATGTCTTCATCCTGCTTATCATGATAGTGGTAATGGCTGTTTTCTATCTATTCGGCCATTCTTCTAGAATTGCTCCGACGAAGTATCATCTCCTGATCATACTAGTGATTTCTCTTGCACTCATTTTTCACACGTCACTCATATCAAAATATATCATGGGAGAGGATATTCATATTGAAGTATATGTTTTTAGACAAACGCAAATCAGGGGCTACTGGGTTTCCCCTGGCGTGGGTGTCGATACCGACATTTCTCGATTTGAATCTGTTTTGAGCATTACCATTCTCCCGACAGTCTACTCAGCCGTGCTTGATTTTGGGATGGAAACGATATTCAAGATATTATTCCCGCTAGCCCTCGCTCTAGTTCCTCTAGTGCTGTACAGGATCTATGAAACGCAAACGAACAAGACTATAGCGTTTTTGTCTGTCCTCTTTTTCATGGGGAGTACGCCATTCTTTAGCATGGAAACAGTCACACTGGCCAGACAAATGATTGCAGAACTACTGATGGTACTGTCAATCTTTCTTCTTTTTGAAAAAAACATTCCGACAGAGCGTAAGAGAATCCTCCTGACAATTCTTGGCGCTGGTTTGATACTCTCGCATTACGCTCTCGCCTATCTCTATGTTTTTCTGGTCATTTTGTCCTTCATGGTCCTGCGGAAGTGGCGATCCAAAGACGTGTTAAGTGCAGCCTTGGTCCTTCTTCTTTTTTCGATGACCTTCGGTTGGTATGTGTATGTTTCAGATGCGCCGCTGTTGAAAGTGTCAGATGACATTAAACGTATAGAGAACAACTTCATGAATGATATTCTCAGACCTGCGGCGAGGTCTTCGCAAGTAGCAACTCTCATAAGTCCACCTTCGACGATTGTCAGTGTAATAAATAGGATTGTCTCCTTGGCTACGATCTTTTTGATTGTCATCGGAGTTGTAGCTTTGGTTTTAAAGGGGAGGAAGTCTGACCTTGACTCGAAATACCGCTTGATGTCACTTGCTGCTTTGGTTATCATGATTGCATGCGTAGGAATTCCTAATCTTGCAGGTACTTTCAATTTTGCGAGATTCTACGGAATGGCGACGATGTTTCTTGCACCATTTTTTGTTCTAGGCGGCCAAACAATACTCACGTGGACGAAGAGGGCGATTTCACCTCTCAGCACCAAGATATCAAGGCTACGTTCATTGACGAATAGCAGGATGTTAGGCCTCCAGCTAATCTCAATTCTGCTTGTTGCGTCGTTCTTATTCAACACAGGATTTGTTGAACATGTGACGGGAGTTTATCCTCAATCTTCGGCGCTGGACAAGGACGAAAAAAGAATGTCAAAAGACATCAGCATAAGAGCCTCCTATTACGGTGAAGTCCCTGTCGAACAAGACGTTATCAGCACAAAATGGTTATCAAAACATCTGGACGAACGTGGCACTGTATTTGGGGCACTATCATCTGGGACTTGGTATTCATATGGTCTGCTTTCTCCAGATCGACAGGGCTCAATTTACGCTTTTTCAGGGACACAGAGCGGTAGTTACGCTTACCTCACCTACGGAAACACGGTTGGTGGTCTTCTTAACAATACAGAAATGTCACCCGCATTGACCTCAAGCAACAAGATATACACGGATGGGGCAAGCGAGATATATTCAACTGCTGGCTAGTTATGCGCAAATCTGATTCTCGATGAATAAACGCTAAATGCTAGGATTACACATTAGCGCATCTCGAACTCCAAAAAGTGGGATGGTATCCATGACGTTACGCCTGATGATTTGCCTACCGTGCCACCTCTCGCAAAAGGCAAAGAGATTCTTCAAGAGACTAGTTTGCTGAAGAAGGAGAAGACGAGAATGAAATGGATTGATGAGAGAATTCTCGTAACTGGAGGGGCCGGCTTCATAGGATCCCATCTCGTAAAAAGACTCCTAGACGAAAAGGCTGAGGTGGTGATCCTTGACAACTTCAGTGAAGGAAAGAGACACAATATACCCGAGGGTTGTAGTGTTGTCAAAGGCGATATCCGGAACAGAAAGGCCTTAGATGAAGTCGGACCTGTAGGCTACGTGTTCAATTTCGGGGCCCCCTCATCCATCATTCTTTTCAACAGACGACCTGTTGACTGTGTCGACATCACAATATGCGGTTTCATCAACATTTTAGAATGGGCCAAGGACGTCAAAGTAAAAAAAGTAGTTTATCCGACATCAGGAAGCGTCTATGGAAGTACTCCTATGCCGCAAGGCGAAGAAGATCAGGTACTGCCGATGAATTTGTATGGAGTAGCTAAACTGACCTGTGAACACATAGCAAGAATGTATTCGGAAAAAATCTCAATAGTTGGTTTAAGAATATTCGCAGGATATGGTCCAGGAGAAGAGCATAAAGGAGACTTTGCGAGCCCTATCACTCTGTTCTTAAGCTCCATGATTAAAGACGAAAGACCTGTAGTCTATGGGAATGGAACTCAAAGTAGAGACTTCGTGTACATTGATGACGTTGTCGAAGCAATCATAAGAGCCGTCGAGAGGAACGTAGTAGGCATAATAAATGTTGGGTCTGGAAAGGCATACAGCTTCAACGAAGTCATTGATTGTATTAATGAATCCTTGAACAAGGATATTGAGCCAATATACGTTGACAAGCCTGTGAATTACCTTGAAAAAACGCTGGCAAACACGGAAAGAATGAAGAAAGCACTGGGTCTGACTCCCTTGGACTTGAGGGAAGGTCTTCACAGATACTTGCAGAATATAGGCAAACCGACGTTTTACGAAAACAATGAACCGGAACGAAACATATGATTGACTAATGGTATGAAGTTCTAGAATGGTGCTCCGGCAAAAAGAGGCGCTCGGAAATTTGTCTTTCCATTGAAGAAGCTTCATATTATCGATCCTTTGCAGTGCACGATCGATCGAATCGTATGTGGATGATAGTAATGGATGAACCACTTGTTTCTGTTATCATCTTGAACTATAATGGCCAACGTTTTCTAAACAGATGCCTCTCCTCTGTTCTAGAAACAAGATACGCAAGGTTTGAAGTTGTGCTTGTAGACAACGGATCCACTGACGAGAGCTTGAAACTAGTTCAAAAAGCATTCGGAAAAAATGAAAAAATGAAAATCGTTAAGCTCCCCAAAAACATGGGTTTTGGTCCTGCAAACAATATCGGTTTCAGATATGCAATCGGGGACTACATTGTTTTCTTGAACAATGATACTTCAGTAGACTCCGATTGGTTAGCTCCTTTAGTTGACAATTTGGAGAAGGATCGGACGATAGGATTGGCCCAAAGCGTGGTTCTGGCCATGGATGGTCTTACGGTGCAGTCAGCAGGAATATTGGTCAGTGACTACTGGGTTTTCTTTAGACTAATCGGATGGGGAGAACGCTGGCGAGAAGATTATTATCCTGATGTTTTCGAGATCTCTTGTGCGTCTGGGACTGCGATGATGACGAGAAAGGAATTGATACAGGATGTAGGATTGTTTGATCCGAAGTATTTCTGGTTTTATGATGACACCTATTTTTCTCTCAAGACTTGGATGAATGGTAAGCGCGTTGTTACAGTGTCAAAGTCCAAGGTCCACCATATCGGGGGGGGAACTGCTGGCTATTGGAATTTTTTTGTGGCGAAGCACTCTACAGTGAGCCAGATTTCCCTAGTCTTCGATATTTATTGGAATTTGCTGGATCTGGCAACAGCCTTGTTCATCTTCAATTTCAACCTAATTGTCGTTTCGTTCAAAGAGATAATAGAAGCAAAGAGAACTACGAGATTTTGGGGAAATGCCTTTGCAGTTTGCTGGATCCTAAAGAATCTGAGATACATATGGAAAAATCGTTTGAAATGTTGGAGCAGAGCACGAATAGACCAGAAGATGTTGCTGTCGAAAATGGTGAGGATGAATATCTCGGCTTCTATCTACTTGGTACCTCCGCCAGCTAAATTGCTGTGGTTATACTCTGTGAATGAAACTAGAAAATATCGAAATAGTCTAATTCGCGCGCGCCGAAACATGTAAGTAAACAGGGCGTGAGGCTAACTGCAAACGCCTTACCTCAAAACATGAACAAAAGGACATAAGGGACAGTAGCCCGCGCTAGTATGAAGGGCGTTATACGCGCACGCAAAACATTGAGTATTCAAGGTGAGCAATCAGTGTCAAAAAAAGTTCATGGATGATAGGCAATGAAAGTATTGATAGTCACTCCGTCATACTATCCCATTTTGGGAGGAACTGAAACATATGTCAGGCAACTGACTCAGAAATTGAACCAAAAAGGCGTTGACGCTGATGTTATGACGTTGAACATGGACTCTAAATGGAGGCCCATCAACAGGGACGAAATACTAAAAGAAAACGGATTCAGTGTTTGTAAAGTGTCAGCCCAAAATCCTCGTGTCTTCAACTTTCATAAACGTAGCCTTTATAGTGAATTCTTCAATGTGCATGTCATACCGAGGCTGAGTTTTTCAAGAGAATTCGACAACTATGACATCATACATTTTCAAGACGACACGGACTTCACTTTCCCATTTTTTTCGTACATTATGAATGGGAAAAACAAACCCACCCTCCTGCATTTCCATACGTTACCGTACACCTATCACCGATACAAAAGAAACTTGCTGCTAGGAACGGTGCTAAAGAGAGTAGCAGACGTATACATAGGCATATCCACTTACACCATGAGATTTATGTTGGACTTGGGCCTGCCAGAAGCTAGACTGGTGACTCTGCCGAACGGAGTGGATACAGAAACGTTTAGGCCAAATGACAACATAAGAATTGACAACTTAGTTCTATGGGTGGGTAGAATCATTCCGGAAAAAGGATTGGAGGTCTTGCTGAAAGCTTTATTCCAACTGAAAACTCAAACTCAAGTGATCGTGATTGGTCCGACTGATCCTTCCTACCTATCCTTATTCTCTGAAATTCAGCATCTGATGCGGAAAATAAATGATGAAACTGAGCACAAGGTAACCTACCTTGGACCCCTGCGTGGAAGCGCGTTGATAGAATGGTATCAAAGAGCCGCAATATTCGCTGCTCCAGCGCACACCGAACACTTTGGTATAACATACCTTGAAGCTCTAGCTTGCGGCACGCCCGTCATTGCAACTAGAGTAGGCGGTATTCCTGATGTGATCAAAGACGGAGTTAATGGACTGCTGATTCCTCCAAATGAGCCGCTGGCTCTCGCTTCAGCCCTAGGAACACTGCTGAAGAATACGAAGTTGAGGGAATCATATGGAAGAAATGGGCGAGTGATCGCCGAGGAATGCTTTTCCTGGAACAGAATACTGGACAAGCTTGTTCGAATCTACAGGAAGCTATTAGAAATGGAAATGTAGGCACGAGAGCGCGCGCTGCTGAGCCCACATACTACTTCAATAGAGTTGTTGATACGATTCTTTGAAAAACTCAACCATTCACGTGCGTGCGAATTTTTCAATTTAATGGTGTCCTACCCATAAGTGAATATTATCTGCCATGCTTCATACAGCATTTCAGCTAGACGTGATATTTCATGCCTGAAAGCGTGCGCATTGTCTATTTCTATAAGTAGAAAATCAGATAAGTCTCCGAAATTTATTGATAATAGGTGACTTTCTAATGAAACGCGTTTCACTTTCCTATTATCTTAGAGTCGGACTGGAGGTGCTGCACGAGAATGGCTTTAGAGCTATTCTTGATCCGGTGAATGCTCTGCAGCGGCATACGAGGGTAGCCGATCATAAGAGGGATCAATCTCTTTTGAAGTCGCTCAACTATTCTTCTGTCGATCTGGCAAGAAACAGGGAATTACTGGCACATTTCAGCAAGAGTAAGGGCATTCAGGTAAAGACTGTAAACTGGTTCATTCCGGACTTCGCACGCGCTCACGCCTATGGAGGGATCTACACGATTCTTCGTTTCGCTGACTACTTTCACACAACGAAAGGTGTAAAGAACAGACTAGTTTTCTATGGAAATCCGCAGGCACCTGAAACCGTTGCATCTGAAGGCGAGATCAAGAACAGGATCAGTGGAATGTTCCCAAATCTCTTGTCTGATGATATAATACCACTGACGGACTATGATCTAAACACGGTTCCTCAGGGAGATATCAGCATTGCGACCTTCTGGACATCAGCTTACTTGTTGTTGAAATTCAACAAGACCGAAGGCAAATTCTATTTTATTCAAGATTATGAGCCTTCATTCTATCCTGCAGGCACCTTGTATGCTTTGGCTGAAGCTACCTATCGTTTTGGTTTCTATGGAATCGTCAACTCCCATGGATTATACGATTTGTACATGCGTGATTACGGAGGTGTTGCTGAATATTTCACACCTAGCGTGGATGAAAAAGTCTTTTATCCTTCGCACAGAACACCCTCAAGACCTTCGGTTCAAAATCCCTTTACCATATTCTTCTATGCAAGAGCTGGTGATTCTCGAAATGCTTTTGAGCTAGGTGTCGTAACGTTGCAGGAAATAAAAAGAAGGTATGGGGAGCTTGTGAGAATATATGCTGCTGGAAGTAAATGGGATTCAAGGACTTATGATCCTGAGAATGCAATAGTCAACTTGGGAGTCTTGCCATACGAGAAAACTGCCCCGCTATATCGCAAGTGCGACCTTGGCATCGTTTTTACTCTTTCAAAGCACCCTTCTTACATACCTTTCGAACTAATGGCTTGCGGCTGCCCAGTACTGGCAAACTACAACTCAGTGACGAAGTGGTTTCTCAAAGATGGTTTTAACTGTATGCTTTCTGAGCCATCAGTTTCACACATCTGCGACAAAGTTGATACACTTATAAGAAATCCAGATCTCCGCAAGCAGTTGATAATGAATGCTCTAGATTCAATGCCAAGAACCAGTTGGAATCAGGAGGCAGAAAAAGTCTATCGGTTCATCTGCAATATCCATGCAAAATAGTCTTGTTTAGAAGGAGGAGACATCTTATGAAAGACTATGTGCAAATAGCGCGCGCGCTGAACGGACACCAAGCACATTAGATCTCCTCGAACCTTTCTTAACCGCCAACCGATCACCCTCTACCAAAGTAAACGAATGTTCATATAAAGCTCTAGCGCGCGACTTGGTGCCGCCTCCAGTCAAATTGTTGCTTTTGTTTTTCCAGAACGGAACGAGAAGATATCAAATCAGCTGATCACAATCACTTGCTGGAAACGCTTATCAGAGAGTCTTACATTCAATAGCTAAAGAAGAGAGAACGCGCTTTTCCTCTTCTGTGTACTACTTCTTCGTAAACTTCCTCAATTTCCTTTGCATTCTGTTCGACGGACTTGACATGGGGCACATTTCTTTCGAGTTGACGCAGCAAGATAGGATTTTGAACAATCATACGCATTTTTCTGGCTAAGTCATTCGAGTTACCTGCCTCAAAAAGCAATCCATTTTTCATATGCTCAACAGATTCATTCAGGGCACCTATGTTAGATGCTATCACAGAAGTCTTTGCAGCAAAAGCCTCCTGAACGACTAGTCCATATCCTTCGTAGGTCACAGAAGGGACAACCAAAACGTCAACACTAGAATATGGATCTCTAACATCCTCAAATGGACCCATAAATCTTATTTTTGGGTTATTCTTGCTTTTTTCGATCAGGCATCTATGATATCTATTGGATGGATCAAGTATGGTGCTACCATATATCTTCAATTCAGCGCTTGCGTCTCCTAATTTATTGAAAGCCTCAATCAAAACATGTAACCCTTTGCGTTCCAAAAAACTACCGACATAACCAAATCTCGTGTTGCCCGAGGGGTTTTTTCTCACTCTGCTCAGACTATAAGTATCAATTCCATGATGTATGAGAGCAACTTTGCCTTCCTTGAGATCGCTGTCGTTAATGAATCCGTTCTCGGCGAATTTCCTAATTATGGTTTCTGACGCTACAAGTAGTTTGTCCGCGCACTTTACAGATTGCTTTATGTAGATTGCCCTTTCTGCAATTCTGTTGACTCCATATGCTTCATATACCTTCTTCAAAATGTGGTGATTGATCAATCGTCGCGCGCTAACAAGATTGCACCATTTTGTGGAGAGGCACTTCCAGCAATTCTTCGGGGACGAGTTGTTGCAAATCTCTCCGTCAGAATTGAGAAAATGTGTGGTTGGACACATCAACCAATAATCGTTTAAACCTAGGACTACTCCGCAGTTTTTCTTCGCCACAAGCGGAAGATCAACTGATAAGCCAAGTAAATGCTGAAAATGGACAATATCTGGTTGGATTTCTTCCAGACATTCTGCAAACTCCTTTCGAACCCTGTCGTTTCTGTACATCAGGCCAAGCGCGGGCGCATCAAATCTGAGCAATCCTTTTACATGATCCCACGTGTTCTCTTCTATTGTTAACTCGTGGATTTCGATTCTTTCTTTTCGATCTTTGAATGAATTAGTGTAACATTTGCTTACGCCTTTCCGATATATCGGGTATAGTACATGGACCTCATGCCTTTTAGCCAGTTCCTTAGACAGATTGTGTGTTAGGACTTCCACTCCTGCTGCACTTCGTGGAGGAAAATTATGAACAACTTGAAGAATTTTCAAATCCCACACTTCCTCATATTTTAGTTTGGCAGGGCTGAGCGGATCGATGGCGCACTCGCGTCTTTCGTGTGAACATGGTTTTGCTTTGGTTCTTGCAGGAAATGAGCGCGCCTGTCGAACAACGTGCAATATTGTTTTTCGTGCCGCATGTCTTAAGGGTTACGTTACGCACTGCATTGTTTCCAACGACGCCAGAACCGAGGAGGAGAAACCATGGAAAAAGCGTTAGAGATGGGCAAGGCCTCAGCAACTGGAAGCTTCAGGCTGCTCATAGGCGTGGCCACATCCACCATAATCATGGCCGTCGGAGCCATAATCCTAGGCAGACTCCTTACGGTTGACGAATACGGGCTGTACGGAATCGCGTTGATCCCTGCAACTATGATAAACCTGTTCAGAGACTGGGGCATGAGCTCTGCCATGACCAGGTACATCGCTAACTTCAGAGCCTCAAACAGAGACGAAGAAATACACGATGTCATCGTCGCCGGGCTCACCTTCGAGGTTGCAGCCGGTCTTGCCCTGTCATTCCTCTCATTATTCCTTGCAAATTTCATCGCCTCAACAGTCTTTCACAGGCCAGAATCCGCATCCTTCATAGCAATAGTGTCAGTCTCCATAGTCTCAGGATCACTGCTTACAGCCTCTCAATCCGTCTTCGTAGGGTTCGAAAGAATGGAACTCAACAGCTTCACACTCATCTGCCAATCCATAGTAAAAATTGCAATAGCCCCAGTGCTGGTGTTACTTGGCTACGGCGTCCTAGGAGCAGTCATCGGCTACACCCTGTCCTTCTTTGGCGCAGGAATCATCGGACTAGCAACTTTCTACATCATCCTATTCAGGCCTCTGAGAAAAAAAGGAACAAGAAACTCCAACGTGAAGAAAGCACTCAAAACAATGTTGAGCTACGGAGTACCGCTCTCAATATCCTCTATCCTCGGAAGCATTCTAGCACAGATTTACGCTTTCATGATGCCCTCTTTCGCCAACAACTCAATGATAGGCAACTACCAGACGGCAGCCAACTTCACAGTCCTCCTGACCTTTTTAACCATCCCGATAGGAACAGTGCTGTTCCCAGCGTTCGCAAAGCTCGACCCGCAGAACGAGCATGAGCTCGTGAAAACCGTCTTCGCATCCTCAGTCAAATACACGTCTATACTGCTTGTACCGGCAACAATGGTCGTGATGACCTTGTCGGGACCGATGATCGCCACGTTATACGGTGAAAAATACGTTTACGGGCCCTTCTTTCTGACCATAGCAGTAATGGGCACTCTGTCCGCCGCAGTTGGAAGCCTAAGTTCGACCGGCTTTCTATCAGGCATAGGAGCAACAAGAATACTCATGAAACAAAGCATAATAGCAATCGTCGTCGGCATTCCTCTAGGTCTCCTCCTCATTCCTGGGCTTGGAATAACAGGCCTCATAATCGCCAACCTCTTCGCGGGAGTACCCGGCATGTTCTGGGTTCTCTACTGGATATGGAAGCATTACAAAGCCAAAGCCGACTTCCAATCCTCAGCGAAAATTCTCGCAGCATCCGCCATTGCAGCCCTCCTAGCATACTTGCCAACGAGTTTCCTGAACACGGCTAGCTGGATAAAGCTCGTAATCGGCTTAGTCATCTTTCTAACAGTCTATGTCCTCGATGCACCTCTGATCGGCGCGGTGAACCCGACCGACATAGACAATCTCCGAACAATGTTTTCAGGCCTAGGTTTCTTCTCAAGGATAGTAGACATCCCATTGAAAGTTGCAGAAAAAGTTGCACTTCTCAGAACTCGCGTGTCGTAGACACCAGAGCCTGTATAGAGACAAAGTTGAGTTAGGAGATATTAAAATAACTGAGCGTGCAGATAAGCTTTGGAGGCAACCTCCGCGCGCGCTAATATCTATGATGAACAGGCATCAAACAGAGCGTGCACAAGCGAAGCGTGATTCATCATGAATGTACTTGAAGCTGTTAGAAATAGGCGGAGCATAAGACTTTTCGAAAACAAGGCAGTTGAGGAGGAGAAACTCCTGAAAGTTCTGGAAGCAGCAAGACTTGCTCCTTCTGCAGGAAATGCTCAGCCTTGGAGCTTTGTAGTGATATCTGATGACAATGTAAAGAAGAACCTACGACTTGCTTATGACAGGGATTGGTTCGTTGCTGCACCAACAATCATCGTAGCATGCGCTCTTCCGGAGAAAGCTTGGACTAGACGAGATGGAGAGCAATACTGGAAGGTAGACGTATCCATTGCAATGCAAAACCTGATTCTCGTTGCGCAAGAGGAGGGGCTTGGAACCTGTTGGGTTGCTGGTTTCGATGAAAAGAAAGTCAAAAACGTTTTGGGAATCCCTCGAAACGTGCGAGTAGTTGCGATGACACCTCTGGGCTATCCAGCGGAACAAAAAGGACCAGTAACGGAAAGAAAATCCCTGGAAGAAATCATCCACTACGAACATTGGTGATCAACAGACATCCTCACCAGACGCAACTGAAAAGTTCTCGGACGATTCTGTGGGAAAAACATCTTGGTCGCAAATCTAGAGTGGCGCGTGCTATGAACTACTCTCAACGCTTGCTTGTTTGGCGTGAAAATAGGTTTACGCAAAATGCGCGCGCAATGGATAGCGAATGAAGTCGTTGACACTGCGTCTAAGCAATACCAAGCGTGCGCGCAAAAAGAAATTCCTTAGCACAACAGCGGTGAAGCATCAATACAGATGTTAAAATCATAACACTATAGAAGTGGTTCCTTCAAAGGTGAATGTCATGACAAAGATTCCCTTGTACAGGCCCCAAGATGCTATGTGTCATGAAAAAATGGACGACTTGCTGGGCGAGATTCAGAAAGTCTTGGAGTCTGGCTGGCTCACCATGGGCCCAGAAACCGAGAAATTCGAAAAAGCCTTTGCCAGTTACACCGGCTGCAAGTACGCAGTTGCCACAAACAATTGCACTTCAGCTCTATACCTCGCTCTTAACTCGTTGCGACTGAAGAAGAAAGACAGAGTTGTCGTTCCGATTTTGACTTTTGTTGCAACGGCAAACGTGGTCAGATGGGCTCGTGCGGAGCCGGTGTTCTGTGATGTAGCCGAGGACGGAGAAATCGATCCTGCCGAACTAGAAAAACTACTCGAAACGGACGACACGATCAAATGTGTAATCCCCGTTCATCTCTACGGATTCCCATGCGATATCAAAAAAATCGATCGCCTAAGAAAGGAGCGCAGATTGTGGATG
>Ga0315279_10004298_pt1 | contig 19169 bp, 16 predicted proteins | sample YL17G06_20_MG_FD_203694 | JGI IMG/M metagenome (GOLD analysis project Ga0315279, IMG submission 203694) | Sediment microbial communities from Yellowstone Lake, YNP, Wyoming, USA - YL17G06_20 | ecosystem: Environmental > Aquatic > Freshwater > Lake > Sediment | place: USA: Wyoming | collected... | reverse complement strand
CAGAAACTGTACGCGCATCCGATCTTGATTGGACAATCGTGCGACTTACCATGCTCAACAATAACCCCAAATCCGGAAAAGTCAGAGCGGGCTACTTAGGCAGGGGAGAAGTGGGAACATGGATTTCCCGCGCAGACATCGCCGACTTCATGCTCAAACAAATACAAGATACGAAATATCTGAGACAAGCGCCTGCAATTAGCAATTAACATTATCTATCTAGCGCGCATGCGTTTCCTGAAATGGTTAAAAATGGTTTTTATTCTTCTTTTGTCTATTCGTGCCTGATATGGGCTTGTTTGATGGGCGAATCTTGGCCACGTTGAAGGATGGCGAATCACGGGTTCCAACAAATCCGGAAGGAAGTGGAGTTTTCCCGTAAACCGTTGAGGCTGCACCTAGCCCGCTTGGAACTTCAAGGCACGCAAGAGGGCCAAAAACAGATGCACAATTTAAAACTGTCCCCAAACACGAAAATAAGAATTATGACCATTTTACACCAATTTCGGGACAAGGCAACGCGCTTCCATTATTCTTCGCATTGCGGCCATTCATGCTGGCAATACTGCTAGCAGTCATAGGTTACAGAAGGAAACGCATCAATTTCCACTTGTCCTAGCTTTTCCAGTCTTTTGGCAAACGGTCTTGCTCGCATCGGCGGGAGTTTGGCGAGAAGCCAAACGACTGTAGCCTATGTTCATTCTGATCTTCAATAGTTGGGGGTGTATCAGTAGAGGGAGAATGTTGAAAAAGGCAACCTTTGGCGCAGGGGTGGACCGCTTGCGGCGGGTTCTCTTCGGGGCTTTGGTCCTTGACTTTTTCGTCAGATTCCCCATCTCGCACGAAGAGACTATGGAGACCAACTCTATCTTCTCATCTACTTCACTTGATAATGATGCAGAGTCAGATTTGGTTTGGCAATCAAGTGGCGGATTTCGCTTCAGTTTTTTTCTGCGTTTCGTCCATCTTCTGGTTAGAGGAATTGAAGCAGGTAGCAGAATGACTGAGTCGCATAGGAGAAAGAAACGCAATGCTATTCGACATACGCTGGAATTTCAATAGGCAAGCATTCGAGTGGGCAAATGCTTTAAAGAGGGTCGCGAGTGATAGAGGGGATGGCTGTTTGGTGTCACCATGAGGAGAATGGTTGAGCAGATTTTGAGCAGCAGAGTAACGATGGAGGGTGCAGGTGTTAGGCTTAGGCGGGTTTTTGGCCACAGTGAGGTTCCGTTGTTTGATCCATTTCTGCTTTTGGATCATTTCGGTTCAGAAAACCCGGCAGATTATATCAAGGGATTTCCGTGGCATCCTCACAGGGGAATTGAAACCGTAACATACATGCTGAACGGAGAAGTTGAGCATGGCGACAGCATAGGCAACACTGGCGCGATCAGGTCTGGAGACGTTCAATGGATGACCGCTGGGTCAGGGATAATCCATCAGGAAATGCCAAGAAGATACGTTGGCCTGATGAAAGGGTTCCAGCTTTGGGTGAACCTGCCCGCAAAAAAGAAAATGGTTGCCCCCAAATATCGCGGAATCACAGAAGATCAGATTCCTTCACTGGAAGAAGAAGGTAACGAGATCAAGGTAATAGCTGGAACGGTTGATAGGACGAAAGGACCAGTCAAGGACTTGACGGTTGACGTTGAGTATTTCGACGTGAGACTGGCCGCTGGAAAGACGTTTGAGCATGCACCGGAAAGAGGCTGGAAAGCGTTTGCCTACGCAATTGAAGGCTTCGGTCACTCCGACGGCACATTGATTAGCCCAGACCAGTGTGCCCTTTTCGGTCAAGGCGACACCGTCAAAATAGGAACAAAGGACGGCTTTCGTTTCCTGTTTGTCTCAGGGAAACCACTGAATGAAGCTGTAAGCTGGGGAGGACCCATTGCCATGAACAGCAATGAGGAGCTGGCGAAAGCCTTTCAAGAACTGGAGGAAGGCACCTTTATCAAGGACGGCAGAACAGTAGCACCTTCAAGAAACTTCTATCGAGACTAAAGCCAACCACAGACAATTTTGAGAACTTGAACCTACAAAATTCAGAGTAATCGCGATCTGCAAAGAAGCAGCTATGCTTATAGATTAATGCCCCTTTTTTCCATAAGCCAACACTACCACGAGCTTAGGCGTGGTGTCTGAATGTTAAAAAAAAAGAATTCTTTTTTTCTGCGGGGCCTTCACGGTAGTTCATTCCTCACAGCGAAAATGAGAGTTGTTGTTGGCAAGCGAAAAATCTCAAAAACAACAACAACTAAGAGAAAAAGGCGGGTTATGGGTCTGTTTCGCCGTAGTGTTTGCATACAATGTAGTAGTCTTTTATGTCTATTTTGCCGTCGTCGTTTATGTCGCAGTTAGGCTCGTACGTGCGTCCGGGCGGGTTTGGGCCTTCTTTTGAAGTTCCGAAAGCTTTGGCAACAGCGTACACATCTTTTACGTCCACTTTGTTATCCCCGTTAACATCGCCGACCATGGCGACAAAGACCCAGCCATCACTTAACATGTTATCCGTTGTTTCTGTTTCGCCAGGAACTGGCCAAGCGTAGGCGCTTATGGTGTAGTTGCCCTTAGCCCAGCCAGCAGTGTTCCAAATGAAGGTTATGATTGTGGAGTCTCCACCTGGAAGAGTTGTGGCTTTTGTCCCAATTATCGTTTCGATTTTCACCCAATCGAAATCTCCGCTACCATAGCTTCCGTAAGTTGATGCAAGGGTGATGGTTTTCGGGTATTCTTGTGGAGGCAGCCAATCTCTATCAACTCTCAAGACATCATCCAGATATACCTTGAAATTAGTCTCATTCACAAGTAGTCTCAGTGTGTACCAAGTCCCAACGTCTATGGAAGTTCCCCACACGATATCATGGAACCCTGTTGTGTCCGCATAGCCGGTGTGCCATCCACCACTGTATTCGTCATACTGAGTCGCAATATAACATGGTTGAATGCCTGACCCAAAATGCAATTGCGGAGAATGATTAGCGCTGTTAGATCTGAATTTCGTTTCAACTGCTATGGGGTAATTGAACTCTTTTATTGTTGTGAGACCTCCATCATGGTAGGGAGGACCATAGCCGGAAACGTGCAGCAGTCCGTCACTTAGGCTGACATAGCCTTCAGTTGCATCTGGATCGTAATATCTCCATGCTCCAGTGTAGTTCCAAACATCAAACGAATCAAAGAATCTGTCACCATAGACAGTTGTGTTGAAGGCTTCCGTGTAGTCGCCTTGGTTTGCTACTGTGACGTTTATGTTGGTGCTGTAGCCTTGACCAACAACAGTCTTAGAAGGCGAAACGTTGGTAAGGGCAATATCGTGCGTGCCCATCAGTACAAAGTTTAGAATTGTTGTTTGGCCAACGGTTACATGGATAGTGGTGGAATTGCCCAGTAGAGGCAGTTCAGGTGGTGGGATAACTTCTACTGTGTAGGTTCCTGTTTGCAATACAATGAGCTTGTAGCTGCCGTTGACGTTTGTATATTTGTAGTCAACCGCGCTTACATATACGAGTGCGTTAGGTATTGGTTCAGCCTGTTCATCGGTAACTGTGCCTACAATGATTCCTGATTTTTGAAACTGCATGTAATTGTAAGCGGATGTAGTATACACGTCAGATACGTAGAGTGCTATATCGGAGTAGTATACGGATAGGTCTTTTACGTAATATGGCCCATTGACTCCATTTCCAAAAATGTATCTTCCATCGAAGTTTAGTTGTATCGTTTGTGGTGTACCTTTATTTAGATAGGTTGAGTTAGAGGCCCATATTATCTCATTGCCATTAATGTCTGTCAGTCTCGCATTTACTTCATATGTCCCGGAATATTGCACTATTACATCTATTTCAACAGCCAGATAATTGCAGAAGCCATCTGTGTCTGTATCTATTCCATAATCAGAGAAGATACCTGTTAGTTCTATTACGGGTCTCTGGAAGTCTGTGTAATTATACATGGTTGTGTTGTAGACATTATAGTCAGCATCAATTATGCTTCCATTTTCATCATAAAGTCTGAGGGACCCTAGATTATAAGACCCGTTGACACCATGAGAACAAATAGTTACTCCATCAAAGTCCAATGCGAATAACCGGGTTCCTACGCTGAAATAGGATTCAGTTGTTGTTGAAACAATCAGACTACCGTTAGCGTCACACAGTGCTCCTTCGAGCATGTAATTTCCAGGTTTGGTCACGTTTAACTCTGCTTGGATGGTGAGAAAGTTAAAGAGACCGTCTCCTGACGTGAATATTATACTGTTGATGTTATTGAGGTTTGTCACGTCTTCTGCGAGGATGTCACCTGCGCCGTTGGAAACACCTATTGTTGTGGATACAGTGCCGTTATTATATCCGTAGTTAAATTGTATCTGCCCATTCATGCTCAGCATTGTCTCAAAGTTGGCGACGATGCTTGAGCCATAGGGACGTACATACCATCGGATGCCAACATGTGTTGAATTCTGCCACATGTAGATGTCGTTTGGTTCGTCGGTTACCCAGTCGTCCCATGCAGGAGCAATTGCCAGTTTGCCAGCCAATGCCGATATACTATTACTATAGCTACTGTCAGGGCTGAGGAAGGTTATCAACCCGTTGCTTGAAATATAGATTGTTGTATAGTTCGTGCCGTAGAATGGAAAGTTAAAGGGCAAGGTATAGGGCCAGCAACTATCGTCTCCATGCCACCCCATCGGAGTACCTCCACCAATCCATCCATGTGGAATATATGTTCGTGCATATGTGCTACCGATATCAGTATCAACTCCATAATCTGAATAGGTTCCTGTGAAGGACGCTTTTGGTCTTTGGAACGCAGTGTAAGAGTAAGCTCCAGTACTGTATGTTGGATCGATTTGATCAATAATCTTTCCATCAGAATCCAGGAGCTGAAGGTCTCTTATCGTATAGGGTCCATTCATCGCATGTGTGAAGATGTCTGCGCCGTCAAAGCTGAGGGATATGTTGTGTATTCCAGTTTCCAGACAAGTATGGTTGGTGGCAAAGGTGACAGGTTCTCCTGTACTGTCAAGCAGGTGTCCTGATACTGTGTAATCACCCGTTGCAGAAGCATCAACACCAATACTCAAGGACAAGAAGTTGAAGAGGCCGTCGGAATCGGTGTCAACTCCATGGTCAGAGTAGGTTCCAGTGAATGTAGCCGTTGAACTCTCGAATTGCGTGTAAAAGTATGTTGATGTGTTTCGTGTTTCGATCTTTCCGTGGATTCCGTCGGAAAGCATGATTTTCAGAGTGTAGGGTCCGTTTGCTCTTGAACTGTGGATTACGGGGCCATCAAAGCTGAAGTACATGGTTTTTGGGCCTGCATCCAAGTAAGTACTATTAAATACTGAGGCTATGTACGTCCCATTTGAAAGTAGTATTCCACTCATGCTAAAGTTGCCTGCTCTAACTATGTTTAGGTCTAGCTTTACAGTCAGATAATTGTATAGGCTGTTGCTGTCTGTGTCTCTTCCGCAGTCTGTTATGCTTACAATTTCCAAGGCTAGTCTTTGGAATTCTGTGTGGGTGTAGTACGATGTGTTAAATGATCCTGTGCCAGTTTCGGAACCGTCTTTGTCGAATAAGTGTAGCTCCACATTGTAGTTTCCATCCTTCAGGTTGTCGTAGATGTCTTCTCCGTAGAAACAGAGTCTGATGTGTTGGTTGCCTGTGTCTAGGCATGTATCTTGAGTTTCTAGTGATATATATGTCCCATTGAAGTGTAGCACTCCCAAGATGGAGTAGTTTCCGGCTTGTGCGATATTGACCCATGCCTCAACCACTAAGAGGTTGTATAGGCCGTCGCTATCTGTATCCCATCCGTAATCTGAAAAGTTGCCGATGGATTCTGTCATGATCACTGGAGCGCATTCTTCGAAAAGCATTTTATTGGTGTTCAGCTTGTATCTCCATTTGCCCCACTTCTGCTCTTCTTGATTTGTGGCTGCTTCTCGGTAGAGCTCGGCTTTGTTTGCGCCTCTCTCTAAGTCAATGTGAGGTGGCGGACCGTTGTCTTCAGCTTTGCCCCATGCATAGATGTTCTTGTTAATGTCCACGAAACCGATATTGTCGCGAAATGTGGGATCATAATATTTGTCCTTGTACTTGCCAACCACATGGTCGTGAAAGACCCATCTGTCTCGCTGGGCCCAGTTCTTTCCATTTTCGTAAGCGTTTCCTGTATTTCCATCAAGAGCTGTCAGAGGAACCGTCAAAAATGGTAGATCCTTTTCTATTGGTTCCTCTTCGACAACTACTCCTAAAACTCCTGACAATATCTGTAGAACTTCCTTGAAAGAACCACAGCTTCCGTAGTTCTTTGTTTCCTCAACTAGCTCGACGCCGTAAACGTAATCGAAGGGGCCATGACCTTTGTATGTCCATTTAGGTATGTAGGTTATGCTCCTTGTTGTTTTTGAGACGACTTCTTCATCAGTCTTCGCATCCTTTGCCCAGCTTGTTGCAACATCCAACCACTTTTCTTTCGGCCTCTTTATATCATTTACATTTGCAAGCGGATTATCTTTCGGTTCATCATAAGTAATGTACAAAGTATGAGTTGTGAATTGAGGATCTGCAATGTGTCCTGGACCTGCCAAAAAGGCAAACTCTTGTTCAAAATACGTCTTGAGAACTTTCTGAGGCAATTTATCAAATTCATATTCTCCCTCCCAGCCGGAGAAATCATGCAGAGTCACACCAATTCCAGGCAACCTTTCTTTATACCATGCCTCTGTCCACCCGTATACGAAGATAAACGGATTTAGCTTCGGCGGTTTTTTTGGCCACGCATCAACTGTAATTTTCACTTTAAACTTGTTATTTTTAAACCAGTCTGCAATCGGATAATCCCTTTTCGTATCTCCACCTACCCCTGGAACATCGATTAATTTTCCACTCGCATCAAATCTCTTCTCCCAGATAGGCCCAGTTATGAGTACATCCGTCGTACCCTTCTTAATATCAATGTCCTCTGTGATCTCAATCTTTGTCACTTTGATGTTGAACGGAATCTTCAGTTCCGCCCAATCAACTTCAACAGCCCAGTCGTCCCCCAACTCATCGATAAACACCTGAATATGATTGCTTCCTTCAACCATAAATGAGGGGTAAACATAAAACGTAACTGTACTCCACTGTCCATTGGCACCTGTCAGATAACCAAGAGGATGACCGTTTATCTTCACTAAATCTCTTTCAGGCGGCTCTACAGGCGCATAATAATCAACATCCCAAACCGCAAGAGTCAATGGCAGTGTAGTATACGTAAAATTAGGGTCGAGTGCAAAATCGTCGATATCTATGAAGAAGTCTATTGGACTGCTCTCTTTGAACAAATACTGATCTAAATCCCAACCCTCATTTACCTTAAACTTCACCCAAGGATCATCATCCGAAGAGGGACTAAACTCAGTTCCCGAAGAAGAAGAGCCTAATTGTTGAGAACTAGCAGTCGGTATCCCCAACTTCTCTTTAGGAGCGTCTCTAGGCGAGTCTCCTCCACAGGAATTCATACCGAACGACAACGAAGCCAAAGATGGCATACCCAATATGAATACAAGAAAAACGATTAATCCAGTTCTTGTAATAGCTTTCTTCATTCCCTCAGCCTCCAAAACGGTGAATCAGTGCTGTTGGTGGGTCTATCGAGCCATCAGCCCTAGCGTATATGGTTCCGCTTGCCCTAGCTGGTTCAATACTAACGGCAGATACTACTACAATAGCCAAAAGTAGCGTCAATACTGTCCAAAACCTCATTTTCTCTTTCATCTTTCCAAACTCTTCCTCCTTTTCCTCTCTAGCGCTCCCATGAAGAGTCTGCAAACCCATTGGTGATTGAGTTCACAGGCTTCTGACGTTCTCATCAGAAGCCAATCAGATTGCAGCGGAATACAAGCCTCTCCATTCGCTGAGTATTTACTTAAAGGTGTTATTTAAGATTTGTGACACATTGTTTCAGCACCAAGTATAAACACGACAGCTAGAACGAACATGCTAACAGACAAGAAAACAATCTCTTTTTCAGAAAGTCTCGTAGTGGACAATTTTTCCTGTTGGTCTTCTGTTTGGTGGTTGAGGAGGTTCAGCCGCGTAGCCTATTGGGATTATGCCTACTGGTCTAATTCCATCCGGAATGTTCAATATTTCTCTAGTTTCTTCCTCGTTGAACGCTCCTATCCAGCATGCGCCCAACTCAAGCGAGTGGGCAGCCAGATGGATATTCTGTATCGCGGCTGCCGTATCTGGCAAACAGTACAGTGATCTTCCTCTTTCTCCATAGCGTTGAGCACACCTGTCCTCATCAGCACAAACGACAATCACAACCGGAGCCTCAGCAATAAAAAACTGCCCTAAAGCAGCTTCAACTAGTTTTTCCTCAGTCTCAGGTTTTCGTATGATTATGAATTCCCATGACTGAATGTTCCCTGCAGAGGGTGCCCAACGTGCTGCATCAACGAGTTTTTCAACATCCTCTTCTGAAACAGTCTCATCTATGAAGGCTCTTACGCTTCTTCTTCCCTTGATGGCTTCCAAAACGTCCACACCGCTCACGCTCCTGGTTCTCGTTAATCACACACATGCTTCTAGAATATGGAGTTGTTTGATTTGCTGCACAGCCTCGCAAATTTGCATCCTTGAGGGTTCTGGTAACTTGTCGTCAGAGGGTTTTGGCTGTTAACTTTCGTCTGATCGTCCTTTAAGTTTCTCTAGAGCTACTTCAATGGTGTGGCTGAAATTCTGGAATTTGCCTTTCTCTATCTGCTCCTCTATCCACTGGTGCAGTTCAGGTTTTATGTATATGGTTCGTTTCTTTCGAGGCTTAGGCAATTTTGGCATTTTTCTGATGCTTCTTCGCATTATTCAGTGTTTATACTCATACTGAGTTGATTCTAGCATAAAAGCCTTAAGGTGTTGATGATAGAGTCGAATGCATGGCTAAATCCAGATTGCAGGTAACGATGCGGAAAGACCTTAAGGAATGGCTTGATGCACAGATCAGGGAATTACGATTTGCTGATTATAGCCATGCTGTAGAGGTTGCAGTTTTTGAATTGAAGAAGAAAATGGAGAAAGAAAAGAAGGAAACCTAGCGATTTTCAATTTCCTTTACTTGCATTTTGGATTAGAGTTAACCATTTGTTGTTTTCTTCTATTTTGATTCCGCAAGCTTTAGAGTGCATCCGACGAAAAGTAACAAGGGCAACAATCCGACGAAGAGGTAACAGAAACCTTCATTTGAAGAGCTAAAGCCATACATGGTTTGAAACTCGTGAGCGTTGCTCGGCTTACTAAAGGAGCATGGCTCAGTATGTATATTAACTTCCTAATTTTTTCGGAACTTCTCCCGCAATCGGCACTTTTCTTCTAGCAACCGTTTATCCATGTCCCCGCACTTCCACAACATGACAATGATCGGAGACTTCTATTCTCAGAAGTTCTCGGAAAGGTCCAGAGCGCCTCGGGGGGAATAAAGGAGAAGGAGAGAATCGACTTGCTCCAGACCTTAACGAGTCTTTTCCTGATGAACATAGGCTTTCGACTTGATCTCAACCTCGAAACTCCTCAAAGACTCCGGATTATTAAGGGGTTTTTCAGAATTATACCAAACTCAATTCCAAGTCCCACCATATTCTTCAATTGAATCATCTTAAGGAAATGAGAGGAACGCTTGTCACCACACGATAATGAGACTGAGTAAGATGAAGTAGAATCCCTTCTTTCAAGATAGGCGAGATGAGCGATGAATTTTGGCTGTTTAGACAAAACCCGCCAACCTCAACATCCACCAAGAATCATCAACCAACATAAACTCAACGTGGAAGAAGAAGGCTCAAACTTTTTTTGCGTCTGGCCTTCTTTTAGTCTGAGAACTCCAGCTCAAAACCCGCGGCAATTCTCATCTTTGTTGTTCTCTTTCGACTGTCTTCAAGTATTCTGCTGCTCTCTTGATTACGTCTTCAGCCAAATTGTCTCGATTCTCCAACGTAACTACGTATAGCTCAGCCTCTGGTCTTGTCTTGATCTCGTCTATCAGCCTGTCCTTAGCTTTCCAGTGAACCACACCGACCACAAGCTTTCCACTCTCAACTGCTCGCTTCACAGCCTTCCTGAACTCTTCAGAAAACAACTCCATCGGCCCCACCTCATCAACAACCACCACATCCAACATCTCAACAGCGTCAACGACAGCCTTGACGCCTATACCTTCAAGGTCTTCCAAGTTCACGCCGTACCTTCCAACCCTAGGACCGCCACTATGGTTGATGTGTGCAAGCCACCCACGTTCACCAGTCTCCAGATTCAATATCTCAAAGCCCACGCGCCCTCCGCAGCCGCGAACCTCTTGACTCACCATCCCACCCAAACTAAAACCCCTGGCTTTCAAGGCCTCAACAACCCTCAACAGAACAGTCGTTTTGCCCACGCCTGGACTGCCGGTCAATAGTAATAAACGCTTCTTCATACACGATCCTCGAATAACCAGAAGTCTAATATTATCCTAAAATGGTTTCTCATAACGCTTCGGGGACAAAGTGGAGTATGACGGAGAAAGATTTCAAGCCGGGTTTTCCAACAGAAATTGTGGAAGAGGGCAGAGGCAAGTTCCTAGTCCCGAAACTTGCAGCGTTTGTGAAATCCCCGTCGGATTATGCTCCTTCTAAGGCTCCTGTTTTTTATAATCCAGTCATGGAGTTGAACCGTGACATAGCCGTTCTGGCCCTGCAGGCTTATCAAAGAATGGTGAACCATGCCGTTTCAGTTTGTGAACCGCTGACAGGTTGCGGGATCAGAGGAGTACGGTTCGCAACAGAAGTTAACAGCGTGAAAAAAGTCGTGATAAACGACATCAGCGAAAGATCTTGTCAGATAGCAAAGCAGAATGTGCACATGAATAGACTTGAGAAAAAAGTCACGGTTAAGCATGAAGATGCGAACCTGCTCTTAAGCAAGCACAGCGCACCGCACAAGAGATTTGATGCTATTGACATTGATCCATTCGGTTCTCCTGTGCACTACATTGATTCTACAGTTCGCGCCCTGCGCAACCACGGTCTATTGGCTTTGACTGCGACTGATATGGCACCTTTATGTGGTGTCCATCCGAAAGCGTGTATCAGAAAATACGGTGGAAAACCCCTCCGCACTGAATACTGTCACGAGTTGGCTGTGAGGCTTTTGGCTGGATGTCTAGCAACGACAGCTGCCAAACATGAGATGAGCATCAACGTGGTTTTCAGCCATAGCGCAGACCATTATGTTCGATTCTATGCGTTCATAGAATATGGAGCGAAGAAGGCTGACGATAGCCTCAAAAACATGGGGTACGTGTTGCACTGTTTCAAGTGTTTCCACAGAGAAAGCGTGACAGGACTATCAGTCATCGAGCATTCGGGAAAATGCAGTGAATGCGGCTCAAAGCTCAGCGTCGGCGGACCCATGTGGCTTGGAAAACTGTTCGACAAGAACTTCTGTGACCTGATGGAAATAGAAGCCGGACATGCAAAATTCCGGCACGAGAAGAGAATCGAGAAAACTGTGGCTCTAGCAAAGAACGAGATTGACATGCCAGTCGGATATTTTGTGATTGACAAACTGTGCGATGCATTGAGTTTGCCAGTTCCATCCGTCAAAAGAGTCATCGAAGCACTTAGAAAAGAAGGCTTTCAAACGTCTCCAACCTGTTTCAACCCGAAAGGAGTAAAGACGGATGCATCAGCAGCGAAAATGAGAGAACTTCTACAGCAAATGATGAACGCGGAATCGAAAAATCTTATATAAGGTTGAACTCTAAACATGAAGGCTAAGGTGAAATGATTGAACAAAAAAACGTTTCTGCTAATGATAATAGCTGTCTCAGCGCTTTTCTTAGTACCGTTGGCAAGTGCACAAGCAGTGTCAGTTCCTCGCATCCACGCTTGGACAGACAAGCAAAAATACTCGCCTGGCGACAAAGGCACTCTTTTCATCGTATTCTACAACGACATGGGTGAAGCAGTGGAAGTCAAAAACATAACGCTCGTATACCACAACTGGAACGCCTATATTAATGGTGCTTGGGTAGGCAACGAAACGCGCACGTACAGTGGTGTCACTCTTGCCGACAAGGAAACCCACGTTTTCAGCGACATAACTTTCAATGTTCCCACAGACGGAAGGGCAGTGTACACTTCTGTTTCCATCGAAATCGGCACAGACCACGGCTATCAATACACAACCGCTGGAATTAACCTTGAAGAAACCTCCAAGTACTTGGAACAGATCGTATTCTGGTTCACGCTCCTAGTAGTGCTCGTAATAGTCTGCACCATCATACTGGCCGCCACAATATTCCTCTCAGCACGCAGACCACAAGTGACGTGGAAAACAGAAGAAAAACAACCATAAACCAAAAAACCCTTTTTTATCTTTCCCCATTTTGTTTAAGTAGATACAACACTTCTGGAGATTTCTCTCGCGCAATTCCCTCTTTTTCTATTCATGTGCGGTGTTTCAGAATGAGGCTTCAAAAACTTATGGTGATGATTCCTTCTTTTTTTCTATAATTATGTGACTGTCGTCGATCGACATTAGAACTGTATCGCCTTTCTTTATGTTGAGATATTTGGTTATCTCGACTGGAATCGTTACTTTAAGGCTTCTTCCAACTTCAACAACGCTTATCTCAAACTTTATTGGCATTAGCAAAACCGATACTACAATATTCATAAGATATTCTTAAGTATAAGTATATTCTTTTCATATTATATGAATATTGTTGAGATATTGGTAAGGTGAGAAAATGCCAAAACTGAGTAAGCCTCGAAAGAAAAGAAGTATCCGCATCAGGCTTGACTTGAATCAATGGATAGAGGAGCAAATTGCAAGAAAGAGATTTTGGAATTTCAGCCATGCCGTAGAGGTAGCTCTAGAGAAACTCAGAGATGCAAGAAAAGAAGAAAAGAAATCTTGCAAGAAGTAGCTTAGCCTATTCTTTAATGCAACTGAAAACAAGCAACCAGCTTTCAGGGATTCTTGGCTTCCTGAGGTCGCAGCAGATTTGCGCTTCCAAGCAACTTTGATTGCTCCCTTCGAAATATGCGTAGTACCCAATTTGTTTCTAAGAATGTGAAGTGACATGGCTCGACATAGCTGTCGAATATTGCACAAGAGATATATACAGTGTTGGCAAATACGCAGGAATCGGGAAGATTGTATGTCCGAGTTCGCATCCTACGTTGCCTCTCAACTTGTGCCAGTCGCAAAGCAATATGGAGTTAAACGAGTGTTAAGTGTCGTTTCAAGCGTCTCCTTTTTTCTTTTTGCATTTGTGTTTTGGGCGGAAATACTTGTTCTTATATGGCCAACTTGTCTTGTGTCTCTGTCTTTTTGGTCATACATTGCATTCGCAATAGGTGGTTTCGCCTTGATTTCACTGGTAATATCGGTCTGCACATCCTTGCCCTTGATCATTGGGTTTCAAAGAAGATTCATGAAAAAGATAGAGAATGTTTCAACCGATGAAGAGAAGTGTAAATCCATCGCCAAGACTTATTCCATTATTCCAGAATTGTGTATTATAGGCGGCTCCTCTCTGACGCGCACGCGTTTGGTGCTAGAATCAATCACCATCGTTTTTGATATTTCTGCTACTTATTCACTATTGGTATTACTAGTCACTTATGGTAACGAGTTAATTCAATTTCTGATCTCAACATGGGAAATGATTGCACAGACACTTCGCCTTCCAGCGCAATCAATCATTGGCTTGACTTTTCTTTTGTTTGTCTTGCTTAGCCTCTCTCTTTATTTCTTTGTCCGATTATACTCTGACCTAACGCGACTCCTCAAAGCGAATAAGGTCAATCGGGGGGCTAGGTTCTACCTTCCCCTTTCTCTCTTTTCTTCTTTGGTTTTCAGATTAGGCTTGCTGTTTACTTATCTTGGCACATCGGTAGACTCCCTATCAGCAGACCGACTGCATCTTGCATTTTATCAGCCATTCCCTATTTCCTCCAATATCGAGCCGATGGTCCAAAAATCGTTTAATAGTATTCAAGGAAAGGAGTGTACCGTCACTGAGTACGAGTGCTCGATTGAGAATGAAAAAGAACTGTGCACTTTGGTGGCGAACGCTAAAGAGTTCTTTGGGCAAACGGTTGGGGGGACCATCGCGACTAGAGGCATTGATAGAGTCAAGCCATTCGAAGCACTTGATATAATAAACAAGCAAGAGACAAGAGTCTACACAGGATTTGTCGAGAAGCAATGCGTCTTCTCCGGAACTGTGTACTTCAGTACTATCGAAAAAGCAAGAACGGCCTATTTCTACTTCGAGAACGAGCATGTAATGAAAGAGTTCCAAGCAATAGTCCAAAAGCAAATAGAAGAGGCGCGTCGTTTACAACCGACGCCGCCAAATGCAACTAGCCTTTCGTTCTAGTTGAGCCAAGCAGTGATGTTATTTCGTCTATTTTGCGATTAATTCTTGCTGAGTTCTTGCTGACCACTTTCCTTACAAAGCTTTCATCCTTGCGAACAAGTTTCTCCTTCTCTTTCTTAAGACCTGCTACCTCACATGCCAACGTGGTTTTCTGTCCTTCAAGGGACCTCACCATGTTGATCAGCTCGTCTCTTTGTTGAAACAAGGCTTTGGTCTCGTCTTCCGCTCTGGTAACGAGGTGTTTCTTGTAGCGTAGGTTTCTTATGGCCGCTGGAGACCTGCCAAGTCTTTGAGCTATCTCCTTGGCTGTCAGTCCTTCCTTGGTCAAGGCTTCTAATTGCGCTAGTTACACGGACGGCAAAGGATGAGTAACAGCCATTTTAAACCGAGAGGCTAATGGAGAGGCTAAACGATACATTAGGCAATTACGACAGATAGTTTGATTAGTCCAACACTGGTACAAGATATTTGAAAAGGTCATCGTGTATGCGGCCAAGGTTCACGGATCAAGAGCTGACTTTTCTGTTAGAGCTTCTCCGAGAAGTTGAAGCAAGCAAGAACCGGCAAATCCTAAGTCTCCAGGAAGAGCAGCAGCATGTTCAAATGAGAGTACACGTCTTACGTCATCGACTATTCTTTGAAGGGCCTTACCGTGTTCATAGAGAGCTGAGAGCAGAAAGGGAAAGGCTTGGAGAGATAGAGCGTGAGTGGCTGCCTATCTGCAACAAGCAAGCTGTTATCTTGCGCGGCCTTATAGTACGCTTGGAGAAAAATCCTGGCACACAAGCGGGGAAGAATACCACACACATCATTCTTCCTTAAGACTTACCTTCAAGAAATATGTACCAAAAAACAACTAAAAAAGGAAATTCCGCACATAGATAATTGATTAATTAGGAGTCTAAAGAAGAAAGAAAAGGGCTTCTTTCCGTTTCAAACCATGTTAAATAGACCTTAAAGCCTTAGGGTCTACTCTATGTCATTGACAAAGGTGTATACCCCATGGGGTGGGTGTTTCATTGACAGTCGTTGACAGAACCGTAGATGAAGCTAAGGCGCTTATAGAATCAGGGTTTGAGTACGTCACGGACATGCAAGACGTAAAACTGTTCAGAAAGAGGAAATGAACACCACGACAAAAACCATTTTGTCTGCTCAAAAACAAGACTTCTTAAGTAATAGTCTTCATGATCTGTTAGCAATCACATGACCAGTATTGGAGGTGCCGTGAAAATCGGAAAAATCCTCGTTGCCTCTGCATGGCCCTACGTAAACTACGTTCCCCACCTAGGCACGACCATACACCTGCTGTCTACGGATGTTGCAGCCAGATACTATCGCTTGAAAGGCGAAGAAGTCATCATGGTCAGTGGATCAGACGAACATGGAACACCAACAGAAGTTGCAGCCATAAAGCAGGGTTTAACACCAAAGCAATTAACCGACAAAAACCACGCGAAGATCGTCGAACTGTGCGAAAAATGGGGCATATCGTTCAACAACTACACACGCACCGAAAACCCAGTTCACAAACAGTTTGTGCAAGAACTTATGCTGAAACTCTACAAGAACGGCTACATCTTCACACAAGAAACCGAACTGCCATACTGCGAGAAATGCGAACGCTACCTGCCAGACCGCTTCGTCGAAGGCAAGTGCCCCTACTGCGGTTACGAAAAAGCCCGCGGCGACCAATGCGAAGAATGCGGAAGACTGCTTGACCCAACAACCCTCATCGAACCATACTGCGCAATCTGCAAGAACAAGCCTGTGACAAGAAAGACAAAACACTGGTACTTTGACCTCTCCAAATTCCAGCAAAAACTAGAGGACTACATCCAAAACAACAGGCAGCTGCCAAACAACGCCAGAAACTTCAGCCTCAACTGGATAAAAGAAGGCCTGAGACCAAGAACGCTCACCAGAGACATTTCATGGGGAATCCCCGCCCCGTTTCCAGGCGCAGAAGGCAAGTCAATCTACGTCTGGTTTGACGCTGTTCTAGGTTATGTCTCCGCAACGATAGAATACTTCAAGGACAAAGAGAACCCCGAAAAGTGGCGCGAATTCTGGTTTGATAAAAACGCCAAAAACATTTTTTTCATCGGAAAAGACAACATCCCATTCCACACCATAATCCTCCCGGCACTCCTGTTGGGCACAGAAGAAGGCTACAATCTGCCGTGGAACGTGTCAACCACAGAATTCCTCCAGATAAGAGAACAGAAACTCTCAAAAAGCCAAAGAGTAGGCATTTTCGTTGACGAAGCTCTGGAACTGTTTCCGCCAGACTACTGGCGCTTCTTCCTAATAGCGACCAGACCTGAAACGAAAGACCTCAACTTCTCATGGGAACTGTTCTTGGAAAAAATCAACTCGGACCTGAACGACACGTTCGGCAATTTTGTTCATCGAACATTAACCTTCATAAACTCGCAGTTTAACGGGCAAATTCCCAGTCCAGAGGAGCAGGATGAAGACGCTGAGAAAATCCTAGACTTGGTGAAGGAGAAAGTTAGAACCATTGCCTCTCAAATAGAAGACTGCAAGCTCCAAGCCGCAGCAAACACGGTCATAAGCCTAAGCCGCACAGGAAACCAGTACCTTAACGAAAAAGAACCATGGAACCTGATCAAGCAAGATAGAGCCAAAGCGGCAACCATATTCTACGTTTCAGCGCAAATCGTCAAAGCCCTCGCCATAGTGTCCGCACCCTTCATCCCATTTGCAGCAGAAGAAATCTGGAAAACCCTCAACCTAGAGGGAAGCGTTCACGAACAACACTGGAACGACGCACTGGAACCGATAGCTGCTGACCATAGAATAGGCAAACCTAAACCGCTGTTCTGCAAAATACAGGAAAACGAGAAGCAGCTCGAGGAAAAACTGGAAAACATCAGAGAGAAGCTGACACAGAAAGCATAGAACCACAAGAATTTGGCGTAAAGAGATGCAGCTCAAGATAGACCTCCACGTCCACACCAACTGTTCTCCCGATTCTTTAATCACACCAGAAGAGCTGATATTCTACGCTAAGAAGCGCGGGTTAGACGGCGTCGCCGTAGTAGATCACGAAAGGTTTGACGGTGCGCTGAAGATAGCCAAGATGACAGATCTCCTTATAATCCCGGGCATGGAGATCGAAAGCTTAGATGGGCACATCGTCGGGCTCAACATTAGAGAGATTGTGCCAAAGAAGCTGAGTGCGGATGAGACTATTGATGAAATTCATGAAGCAGGCGGCATAGCCGTCGCTTGTCACCCCGTAGCTTTCTTCAAAGGAGGCGTAGGAAAGCATACAAACTCAAAGTTTGACGCCGTGGAAGTGATAAACTCCTCAGCGATTCCCTTCAAATACTCGATGAAGCATAGCCAAGCGCTTGCCTCCCGTCTTGGAGTTGGAAGAGTTGCTGGCAGCGATGCTCATTATGCTCCTGAAATAGGTTACGCTTACACAGTTGTAAACGCGGAATTGGAGACTGAGAAGATAATCAGCGCGATAAGAAAAGGATCATGCCAACCTTTTGGAAGGGCAATACCTCTAACGATGAGACTCAAAAAGGAAGTCCTTATCCTAAGAAGAAGAGTTTAGACAAACCTGTAATTGCGGATTGCGACTGAATCAAGTTAAGGAGTTCTCATGAACTCGATGAACTCTTCAAGAGATCGTTTTTCCAGCGTGTAGTTTGTCCTTCTCTCCGCGCCGATTGTTGAATGAGGCTTCGATCCGTAGTCGTGTCCCGGGTATACTTCGATGCTATCATCAAGCTTCATCAGTTTGTCGAAAAGACTGTGGTACATGTCCTCAGCGCTTCCGCCTGACAAGTCGGTCCTGCCGCATTCTCCTATGAACAAGGTGTCGCCTGTAAGCAGTTTATTTTCAGCTAGCAGACATATGCCGTCAGAAGAATGGCCGGGAGTATGTATTACTCTAATTGCAACTCCGCCTACTCTGATAACGTCACCATCGACCACGCTAACGTCTTTATCAACGCGGGAGAGCCTGTGTGCAACTATCTTCGCGTGAAAGCCTGATCTGAGATTGCTGTTGCCCGCAGTGTGGTCTGCATGATGATGGGTGTTGATGATGTACTTTGCTTTCAGGTCTTGATCTCTTAATATTTTGGTTATTGTATCGGCGTTGAAGCTGGGGTCGACGACAGCGGCTTCTTTCGTGGTCTCGTCTGCGATTATGTATGAGAAGTTGTCGCCTTGGTGTTTGACTTGTTTGAAGAACACAGTCTCATGCCTCAGTCCTATTTGCGGATGTATTGGTCAGTTGGAAGGTGTTCCATTTTCATGCCCAGATCGGCGAGAAACTTCAAGTCTTCTATGCAGCCTATGCTGGCGTCTATGTTGCGGTGTGTTGGGTGGAACCACATGTACTTTGGCACAAGGTTAAACTGCAACGGAATTCTTGCGCTCAACCCGTATTTTTCGTTTAAATTTCCTATCAAGGAGTTTGTGGCGCAGGCTTGTCGTGTTGTCGTGTAGCTTTTTAGCAGTTCTGAGGCACCAAAGGCACCGATTCCATGCCACAAAACCGCATTCTCCGGTGACGCCAGAGAGTACAGGAAGAATTGAGGCGAAGACGGAGTTTCCTTGAAACTGTAGTTTGCCAGTTTGTCTCCTTCAACTGTGAAGCTGTCGTCGCCTTTTGCGATGCTAATGTCATTTGGGTCGATCGCGTTTGGATACAGCGCCGTGGTTTTGTAATCTACCTTAACGCTTTTCAGTTTCGTCCC
>Ga0315279_10004296_pt1 | contig 19172 bp, 19 predicted proteins | sample YL17G06_20_MG_FD_203694 | JGI IMG/M metagenome (GOLD analysis project Ga0315279, IMG submission 203694) | Sediment microbial communities from Yellowstone Lake, YNP, Wyoming, USA - YL17G06_20 | ecosystem: Environmental > Aquatic > Freshwater > Lake > Sediment | place: USA: Wyoming | collected... | reverse complement strand
CGTACTGTTCGGGCTTGCCCAGCCTGTCCACAACTTTCTCCACCTTTACTTCTCCCGGATTATCAAACCTCAGGCTCGCCTCGTACAGCTCCAGGGGATATTCCGTGCACGTCTCCATCGCATGCACCTCATCATCGACCTCCTTGGGGTCGATTACAGTAGTCAAGACGAGGCAGGCATCCATAGTCCCTCCTCTGCTCTCAGGCAGGAATTTTTTGGAGAAGTTTATCAATGCATCAAGCAAAAGCATCATCGAATCCTCGTCGCCATCACAGTTCCTTCTTCTCGCAGAAATCATATACGGGTGTGCGTACCCCACATTTGCCTTTGTGAAGCCAATCAACCTGCCGAGCACTCCGCAAGAGGTGTGCGGTGAGAGGGTCACAATGAGCTTTCCAATCAGCTCCTCCTTGCTCTTGACATTATAAAACGGAGGCAGCCCGTAGAGGTATACCAGCAGGTCATCAATGAAGTTCGCAGTCCTTGTCAGGTACTCCCCGCCCCTCTCTGAAATTACCACATCCTGCGGCTTCAGCTCAACCAGCTGGCTGGCATCCTTCAGCTCCTTACCCTCAAAATCCTTCTCATAACCCAGCTCCCTCACTTTCTCAACGCTCACCCCGATCTCGCTCGGGTAGAAATGGGTGAGCAGGACATTTGTTGAATCAAACCTTATGCTTCCATCCTTGAAAACGAAAACATTGTGCTTTGCCCTAAGGATTCCCTTCTCAAGGGGCTCGGGTATCTTGCTCCTGCTTGTCATCCCCTTCACTCCCTTTATCTCCTCAGGAAGCCCTCCGCACTTCTTAACTGCCTCATCAACCAGCATTGTAAGGTCAACTCCTCTTGAATCTGACTCGGATGCCCTTGTCTTGCATCTCTCGCAGACCTCTCCTTCAACATCCTTCCCGCACTTCAGGCACACCCTTCCGGTCAGTGTTCTCATATCGCAGGATGGGCATTTGTTGCTTACTAAGAGTCTCTTGCACGATGGGCACACCATCCTGGCAACCTCAACAACAACCCCCCTTCCCTCAAACCTCTCGTTCTCCTTCGCTTTCCTGTATGCCTTCACTATGTCTCTGGTCTTCCCGCCCCAGTTCCCAATGGGGAAGAGCATGTGCGGCGCCGGCTTCATCTTCCTCTCCCTTGCCTTCTCCGGCCTTCCCATCCTGGCCCCGATGTAGACCGGGGCCTTCTCCCTCAGCTTCACTCCTGCAAGCTCCCTCACAATATCCATCACTTTCTTGTCTTTTGAAAATGCGCTGTTGAACTTCTCAGCGCTTATTTTCCTGTTCTGCAGTATCCCAAGGCTCATGAGAAGCGTGAGTGCATGCTCCCTGACCACTACGGTCTCACCCTCAACCTTGTGGGGCACGCACAGCTTCTCCAGAACGGCTTTCCCGTTTCCTTTCTCCACCCTCAACTCCTTCAGCTTGAACCACTCATAAGTGAGCTTGCCAGCTGTAAGCCAGTCCACCAGCTCCCTCAGCTCATTTGTGTCTATGTCATGCCAGAGATACGTGTAGGAGGGATGCAGCGGCACTCCAAACTTTTCAGATATCCTGAATGCATCCTCGCCGCTAAGCTCCTGCGGGACGATGGACTTCGGGTCTGCTCCCTTCTCCTTCGCGCTTTTCTCCAGTTCTTTGTACCAGAACTCCTCGCAGTAGCCCGCAGGCATGAGGGGATGGTTTGTCTTGTAGAAATCGCCGTATGAAACGAGCAAGTCCCCAAGGGAGAGGATTAAAGCGACATCACCTTTCACTTTCTGGGCTTCCTCCGCGCTCTTCAGCTGCATCACGCTGCCGTCCTTCAGCTTCACGAAAGGACCTTCCATTGTGCCGCATGGTGTGACAACGCACCCTTTCCCAGGCCTCTCAATCTTCATCTGCGTTCCTATCGTGAGGAAGTCGTCAAGCAGCACCATTGTCGCGGGATGGATTGCCTTTGCGGCAATGCCGCTCATTCTGGTCCTGCCGTACCTCAATCTAAATCCGCCTTTCTCGGAAGGATAGCTGAATATGGGTCTGCCCGCGACTATATCATCAAGATAGAGGCTGTTCGGCTTCATCTCCCCCCCAGCCTCCTTCTTCGGGACTTTCACGCAAGCCTCAAGCCAGCTCCAGTTCAAGCCTATGCTCTTGGTATACCTCAGCACCTTGCTGGCTTTCTGCGCTATGCCCTCCCCGATCACAAGGCACATTCCCCCCCTTATGCGGTTGGTCGCAATTCTCGGCAAATCCTTGTGGACAGAAACCTCGAATTCCTCCGTAGGCTCCCCGTCAATGCACACCGGGCAGTTCTTTACTATGACCCGCACCTCGTCATCAGTCGGCCTGTACTGCAGCCTTGCAGCCCTCACGTCATAGAGCGCTATCTCCTCGACATACCTCTCAACCTCGGTGTCAGTGGGCCTGTAATCCGCAATATTGAACTTCCTCCTTGCGAAATCGGCAAGCACCACGCTCAGCCCGGCAACAGTCCCTCCAGCACTCCTTATGGGGCCTGCGAAATACATCCCAAGGTAATCGCTGCCGTCAGGGTTTTTCCTTATTTTTATACTTGAGATTCCCTCTGTTGGCGCAACCAGCACCCCTTCGGTGAGTATGGCAACACCAGTTCTGACGGCCTGTTCTATCACGCTTTCCTTATCGCCTTTGCCGGTCTCGAGTATCTCCTTCATTATATCGAACGCCAGCACCTCCCTCCTCTTGTTCACTCCCAGCTCCCTTATCCTCTTGGCTATCCCCGGAGGGCCGACTATGCCCTCAACCCTTGCGGCTATGTCCTCTGCCGGCAGTATCTCCACCTTGCCGTCAGGGTCGAAGTTCATCGCCCTGGCCCTCTCTGCAACCGAGAATGCTTCCGCAAATCCCTTCTGCAAGCTCTCGAAATACTGCTTCATCCAACTGCCTCCCTTTTCAGGAAGTTGACAACATTTATCCTGCCGCTCCTCAAATCGAGAATCGGGAGTACGCACGGGCTTGGTGTATGTCCCTGCCTTAGCTGAAAGTCGGTCTGGTCCTGCCAGGTCCCGGAATTTATCACGACAGTTCCCTTATAATTTTCATAGCCGTTCTTGTGCACGTGCCCCATGTGCACAATGTCCGGAACCTCCTCTATGAGCATGTAATCCCTGCTCTCAGGCACAATCGGGTTCTCGCCGTATATTGGGCTTAAATTCCTCCTCTTGAGCAGCTCCACCATGGGCTTTTCAGGATGCTGGTAGCTCATGCCGGATATGCCTGCAATTATGGAGTCAAGCGAGGTTCCGTGGTAAACAAGCGTCTTGAACCCCTCTATCTCGACAAACGAGGGGTTGCCTATGAAGTGCATCCTTCCGTCATCTGCCTTAATAAGTTCCTTGGAGATTGACGGCTGCGGCTCAGCCCTCCTCACAGCATCATGGTTGCCCGGGGAGATGATTACCTCTATGTAGTCCGGTATTGAACTCAGGAATTTCAGCAGCATGCCATACTGCTCGTATATATCCTTCATCACGAGCTCCTTCTCCTGCTCTGGATAGATGCCTATCCCGTCAACCAAATCCCCTGCTATGATAAGGTATTTTATCCTCCCAACCAGCTCCTTTCCATTCTCTCCGCCCGCCTCCCCGTTCAGCCAGCCCAGCATCTTCTGGAAATGCTCCTGCAGGAAGAACCTGCTCCCAATGTGCAGGTCGGAAAGGAATGCTATGCACAAATCCCTGTCCGTCACCCGGACATCCCTTATTGGCAGATCAGGCCATATGATATCTGTTGCCATGACAAAGGGCTCCGAAGCCCTCCCGTCAACTGCAATTACCTCGTCAAGCAGTAAAGAGTTGGCCTTCTCGAAGCAGCTCCTCTCCGGTTCTCTTTCGGACTTCAAAGCGAGGACCTTGGCAACTCCCTCCTCGCTTTCAAGCTCAATCAGGATATGCCCATTCTTTGTGACAATCTTGCTCGTCACCATGCCGATAATCCTCACTTCCCTTCCCTTCGCAAATCCGCCAAGCTCGGTCACTTTGCTCATGCCTGTTGCGCCCACCCTCATCTCCAGCATCTTCCTGGTCCTCTTCAGCCTGTCCCTGAAAAGATTCACGAAATCCTCCACGCTCCCTCCGCAGTTGCACCTTCCGCTCACATCGCAGTCCTCCATGAACTTCAGATCGGCGGAATACTCCTTTGCCACCGGCTTGAAACCGCTTGCCCTCCTCACCTCGACGGCAGGCAGCGGAATCTTCTTTTCCTCCTCAATCAGATCCTCAATAAACTCCTTGCTTATGAAAACCTCCTGCCCCCTCTTCTCCAGAATCTTCCTCAAAAGAGAATCGTCATCCTTTCCCTTCAGGAATTCCACAGCCTCGGGACTAAGCAAGACCTCCTCCTTCTCGAAGAATTTCACAATCTCCTCGTCATTCATTCTGCTCAGCTTTTAACGGTTTCCAGGGCGCTCATCAAGGTCCATATCTGCGTGCGGGCGTGCATGGGCATGTTTATGTCGTTGCTCACCTCATCCAGCAGGTATATGGCAGAGCTCGCCCTCGTCCTCAGCTCGACTTCGTCGCTCTTCATCTTTTCCTTCGCATCGCTCACCGCTTTTCTGACGTTCTTCGGAATGGAAGTGTCGTTCTCCACCTCTTCCATCAAGGAGATTATCTGCTCCAGTTTTGTCTTTACCATCTTATCACCCAAAGAGGAACCTTAGGTTCCCTCTACCCTCCTCTTTTTAAGCGCAAAATCATAAGCGGGCCCGGTGGGATTTGAACCCACGACCTTCAGCTTAGAAGGCTTACGGGACAATGCTCTTGCCGCGCTATCCAGGCTGCGCCACGGGCCCTCTCGTAGATGCTTGACTCTAAGTAATTAACCTGCGAGTTCACCTCTCGAGCATTAGATTTATGCAAGCAATATTTATTAATGTGTTTTCCGCATTCCGAACGCTTGCTTTAAATATCGAAAATGAGCAATTTAAGCTGGTAATGCTTATGGGCAAGGTAGCAGTTCTACAACCGAGTGGAGGAGCAGCAAGGGTAGATGATAAAGCAAAAGTGGACACAAGCGACAAGATAGTGAAGGAGAGAAGTGGTATACAGGATAAAATAAGAGGGACAAGTATACTCAAGACAGCAGAGGACAGGAAGGAGCTCAAGGCAGGGGACGTGAAAATAATCAATGATCAAGAGATTCAGAAGCGGTTTGCCACTTTGGATGAAATGCAAAAAACGATGGAGGTAGGTTGGAAGGTGCTTGCTGGTACAACTGCGGTGGTATTCGGTATGTCGATAATAGGAGTTCTTATTGGTGAGGCTGAGAGAGCGGCCGCTGGCCTAATACTTGGTGGAATTTTGACTGGGTATTGTCTTCTCAATAAGAAGCAAGCCTCTGATGCGGCTGGCAAGCTAAACAAATTGAAACTGGCAATTTCCATTTTGGATGAAAACAGGGAGAGGGAAGCGAAGAGGAAGAAGCGTTACGGCTGACATCTGGTTTTCTTTGTGTTATTCCTGTTATGTTTGTTATTTTGATTAATTTTCCTAAAAAAGCAAGCTTATCCCCATAGTTTAAATATCAAAAATGAGCAATTTTAGCTGGTGATGTTTATGGTGGAGAAGAAACTGAATGAAGCCGCACGTGAAATGGCGGGAGCGCACACAAAACTGTGGGGAGAGCAGCAGACTAAGAAAGGCATTACGGATAAGATTAGAGAACGCGGTCCCAACACTGAGAAAAAGTCCAATATAGCCGAGAAACCCGCAATTATGGGTGTTGAAATGGAGCGGGATAGCTATATTAATCATTATTGGGTCGGTGCCAGTTCCAGCCGGACTACGCATTCGGCGAAGCAAGTTGGAGTGGATATCGGGACTGAAGGCGCGCCGGCTTGGGGCGGTAGCAGGTTAGGTGAGATATCAGTGAGGTATAGAAGTTACGACACCCGCAAAGGAGACTACGACACCACCGACGCGAAGATACTGGAAGATGTTGTCATTGGTTTTGACAGGGATAGCAAGTTTAATGGCAAGATTGAATTACATGCGGGCGACTTCGCTTGGATTGGAAGGATCGATATCGAGAAACTTCAAGCCGATGTGAAGGCATTCGCAGAGCGTCCCGATGTCAAGCAAATACTTAAGCACGTTTAAATATTCAAAATGAGCAATTTTATAGGTGGTGCTTATGGTAGAAAAGAAAGTGGAGGAAGGGGCTAAGAAATTGCAGGAGCTTTCAGCGGGCAGGGTTGGAGACGTTCCCCTTACAGTAGCGCCTGTAAGCCTCGTGATGGAAGGTAGATTATATGACACCAAGACGGGTTTGTGGGGAAGAACAACCTGTACGGGAGCCGACAAGGTGACTACTGAGGCGAAGGTGATATACCAGAAGAAGCCGACATTAAGCTTTTCATCAGGTGATCACAGCTATGTCATTTTCAATTATTCACAAACAACGGATACAGGAGGCACCAAACTCAAAAAGGAGTTCGGCCTGGTTCTTTTTGATGGGACAAAGACGACTGACAAAGGCAAGAAGAAGGTAGACCTGACATTCAGGGATATATTAAATGTCGACAAGCATGGCGGAATGTATAGGGCTGACGGAAGCTTATCCGAGAGAATGGACAAGGCAGGAGTGACACACAGGGAAGTAGAACACTATGTCGAGCAGCTGAACGATATTTTTAATGAGAACGTAAACGCGCACAAATGGCTTAACCTGCAGAGAGCAACTCAGAAGTCGGGGGAAGTGGTAGTGGATTGGACAGAGTGGAAAAAGCGGGCTCTGAAGTAATTTAATAGGCGAACTTATGGAAAAAACTCTTGAGAATGGTAACGAGAAAGTTAAACCAGATACCACTCCATTTGAGAGGATGTTCGACTCAGGCAAGGAGAAAAAAATCCCGTATAGTCGACTGGCAGGAAATCTCCTGTCTGATAATTTTATGACGCGAAAAGAGGCGCTGGGCGAACTTAAGCGTAGCTTGGAGGATGTTTTAGGCAAACTGCCCGACATCAAGAATGTAAGGCTGGGCTTGGAGTCCGACATTTATGGCGTTGACACGCTCCGCCTTATCCAGAACGACATGGTTCGGTTGTCTTTCAGCAGTTATCCCAGGGAGAAGCTCATTATCAGAAAGGCGCTGAGGGAGGACGTATTTCATTATAAAGACAAGCGGAGTGAATCCCCGGAAATTCATAAAGCAGACAAGCAGCGTCTCGAGAATACCCTGAAGGAGATATTCCAGGATATTTCCAGCTCACAAGGGACTATATCCTTCACCTTCAAGGACCACGGACTTTCTTATGGCTAATCCAGCAGTCAACTCCCAGGGCAAGGCGCAAGGGGGTTAGAAGGAACCGCGAGGTTCCTCTTGGGGCTGGTTTTAAATACCAAAAATGAGCAATTTAGTGAGAGGTGATGTTCATGCCAGGAATAAGTGGAGGAAGTGTAATAGAAGCAGTTCCGCTCCATAGGTCTGAAAAGACTGCTGGGGAAAAGGTCATAATCGGGGGCCGAGAGGAGAAGAGGAAGATAACGGAAAAAATCAAGGAACGGGGGCCTAAAGCAGTCGAGAAGACTGAGACCAAGTTAAAGATGTTTGTTGAGCAGCTGAAAGAGCTGCGGAAGACTGCGGAGGATAAAATTGCGCGTGCTACGTGGTATATAACCGCCGGGACACTCGCGTTAGCTGGAGTTGGCATTACGTCAACCGTGGGTGAACTGCTTAAGCTGGGCCTTCCGCAAAATTCATTGGAGCTTGGATTCGCAGCCAGCATTACCCTGATTGGTTACGGTTTCGGCAAGGCAGTCGAGGCGCGTGCAACGCATACGGCACTGAAAAAGCTGGAAAAAGAGATGAGCGCCACGATTAAAGAAGACCTGGAAAAAGCGAGCGGTGCCAAGATCAAAGGGAATAAAGACGAAGTCAAGCCCGATAAATCAATGATAATAAAATTAGGCAAGGCAAAAGACGAAAAAGACTGAGCCTGTCCCATAAATCCGCTTCAGAACTGGGCCGGCCTGGCTTGAAGGTTTAAATACTTAAAATGAGCAATATTGTCGTGATCATATGAGCGAAACCGTATTCCTTAAGAAGACCGATTACACGCCAGCGAGGACGTTTGATAAGCTGCTTGAAGGCTCCCTTAAGTCCTATCACGAGGGAAAATCAAAATGGTTCGTGAGTAAGGAAAAAATAGCAGCAATTATCGGCGATGCTTCCGAATTCTACAAGAAGATTGAGAAGCTTGGCCTGAATCCCAAACTCCAGGCGAGGGTGGCAATGCAGCTCTCCCTGGACAACAACAAATGCCCCGTGGACTTGCTCAGAGGTGCGCACATATGGCAGACGGTGGATCCGGCTGAGATGCAAAAGGCAAGGAAGATGACAGGGGTGGGCAGTATAGAGAAGCCGGCCGAGTATGTCGACTCCGCTGTGTCTTTCCTGGCGGAGAGCGGCTGGCTGGACAGGAAGCATGAGGGGGAGGTTGCAGGGATTGCGAAAGACACTCTCTCCAGATACGAGAAGAGGAAGAAAACGCCCGTTTCCGACCCCATGGCGCTCTCGGCTGCGGCGGTATACCATGCCTGCTACAAGGCCGGCAGGCCGGTGAATGAATACGTGATTGGTGACATCATGGGGATAAACGCGAAGTCAATCAATGATGCGATCGACAGGCTTATAGAGGTCGCCAGGCCCGTTGAGCTTTCGGAGTTCAGGCGGATGAAGAAGGGATAAGCCTCACGTTTGCTGCCTTTCAGCCTTTCTTCTTGAATCTCTTTGAGCGCCGGATCCTCAGCTTCTTCCTGCAGTCCTTTTGCCAGCATTTTATTTCTCCCATCCCTTTCTGGCATTTCCCTGCCGCCATGGAAAGCTCCTCGCGCCTCTTGAATTTCCTCTCCAGGAGCTTCCGATGCTCCCTCATCTTTGCATCGGCTGTCTTTTCCGGCTTCCCGCTTTCCGCGATTTCCATGCGTGAATTATGGATTCCCTGTTTTTTAAAGCCGAGTGGTCCCGCACAGCTTGCAGACCAGTTCGTCAATTTCTGCATATTCCGTTCGGGTATAAAATACGTCTGTAGAATCGGTCGAAACGGTAGCCTGTTCAAAATAAGCTGTCGTCGCTGAAGCAGGCTTTACCGTTTCACCTGTTTTTCTGCTTCCTCGTGAAACGGTCGAAATGCCATTTGCTGCGCTTTGGCGCAGGCAAAGCAGGCTCACGCCTGAACCGGCTTCTCCGGTCTAGACCGGCTTTTTCTGAGTTTTTTAGAAATTGTGAGAAAACTGCCTATCCTGCCGGATTTTACCGCTTTTTTTCAGAAACCGGACGGTTTCGAGGATTTCAGTGATGTTATATTATACATAACTGGTTAAACTCTAGTAAAAGTCTGATGAAATTCTAGCGTGAATCTAGTATAATACTAGCGTGTTACCAGTAATATATACTCCAGTTTATATTTCCCAGTAAGGTATATATACATATATTTACACATACTAGTACGTGGCTGGTTTACCGATCCGTAGCCAACACACTCGAGAAATCGAGGTGCCTACGACGCAAAGGTAAACCCACTTGAGGCGGCGAAAATCCGCTGAGCCACTTAGTTCTTTTTCTTTCCAAACAATCTGGACAAGTCTGTTTCATCTATAACCTTATCCGGCTTTCTAATGCCCCTGTACGTTTCATTTGCTAACTTGTGGACGTATATATCCTTCCCAATCTGGAGGGAGGTTATCTGCTCTTTTTTGAATTCCGGATATTTCCCTCTTATGAGTTCCAGAAGCTGGCTTTTGATTTCATTCGATTTGCCCGCATATTCTGTATCTATCACGATTGAATCATCTTTTCTGAGATACGGCATGGCAAGATAGACGCAGAACGAGAAAATCTTCACAGTGGGAACCTTTCTATGGCGGGCAGCACTGGGATAATGCTTTATCTCCTCGCATATTCTCTTCTTCCAATAGCTTGGGAGCATTACCGTATAGCTCTTTTTTTCCGATGCGCTTGTCGCTATGACGGTATGCTTATTTGTCTTCTCCACTTTTCCGCTCTGGTCGACGAAAATAATAGCCATGGTTAACTTATCTACTGCAATATTTTATAACCTATTTCAAGCTATCTTTAATTATTTTCTTTTCTTCATCTGTAATCCTATATAATTTATAAACCAGTTCATCTATCTCTGCATCGGTTTTGTTTATTTCGTCATTGATTCTTACTCACTCACCTTGGGGGCGGGTTGTAGCTTTCTACTCTAGACTTAAAGAAGTTCTCCGTATCCTTATCCATAAAATAGATGTAAACTCCCTTATGCGCCCTTGACATCAAAACGCGATATACGTTTTTCAAGTGTTTTGTCAAAGTTTCATTATTCCTTTTTATCATGCTGTCATGCGAACTCTTCGGATCGCTCTTCCAAGTGTTATTCTCTTTGTCATAAATCAAATCCTTCCCAAAAATAACCCCAATGTAGTCAAATTCAAACCCCTGTGCAGTATAAACTGTTCCAACCTGCTCCATTCCGCTCTCATCTGTGGCCCATTTCCAAAACTCGTCCTTCCTCTCCCACGGCATCTCAAAACTTCCTATTTTTACATCATTAACTAAACTACCATCAGCGTTCGGCTTACTCCATGGCCAGCAGAAACCTGCTGCGATTCTAGCGAAATTAGGCCTTGCCTTGTTCTTCTCGTATATCGCATCCCTAAGCGCTTCTGGGCTGTCAAATATTTTAAATTCCATCTGTTCATTTTTACCCAGCATCCGCACCTCGGATTCTGTTATGCCAAGAGTATTCTCCAGCCATTGCAAATAGGCTTCTGAACCTCCGCATCTAAATTGAGTTTTTAAATCAAATTCCTCTACTTCAGCATTAAGCTTTAAAGCAGCCTGTCTAATCAGTGCAACATCCCCAACTTCACTCGGCCTTACTATCTGATGCTCATCTATGAAGAAGACAGTTAGTCTAGCTGGCCGTATCAAGTCTTCAACCTGCGGCAACTCTGATTTGAGATGGGAAGGAACTCCGTAATCTGCGCTATTCTTCCTTAGCCTATGTGCCTCATCGCACACTAGCACATCAATCTCATTTTCTTTATGACGCGTAAAGCTGAAGAAATACTTGAACCTGTCTTTTGCCCTTTTACCCGCAACCTTCCTAAGAGTATTTGTAAATGCGGATGAGCCTGTTGCATAAAATACGTTCTTCCCTTTCCTCAGGAGTTCTGCCATTGTCTCCAGTGCAATGACAGACTTTCCAGTGCCGGGCCCTCCCTTTACAATTATCACGAATTTCTTACCAGACTTTGCCAATTCCTTTGCCCTGCTGATAATTGCATTGCGTGCCGGTATCTGCTCGTCAATTAAATTAAATATCTGTTGCTTGTTAATCATGTCCCCTACGTGCTGTATTAAACCTTTAGATGGCCTTACAGGACTGTTTACGAAGCGATTAAAGACTTCTATCCCGTTATCGTCTACCAGCCTGTCTCTGAGATATTCGCCAAGTTTTGCATTGTCCTCTTTTGTAAATAGTGGATATTTGTCGGTTATTTCTTTGAATTTATCCTGGTATAGCACCTTGTCATTCTCTCTAGAGTAGTTATGGCAGTATGCAGAAGCATGCAATTTTATCTCTGGTTTCTCATCAAAAACTTGTAAGTTGTCTATTAAGCTAAGGTAATAACCCTCAACCTGTGATGATGGATGAGCCGTTTTCACCATATGCCCATTAATCTCTGCTATCACACTTCCCTCATCCTCACAGTCGCTTACACTATCATTTGACCATTGCTTCAATTCTGTAATGACTACCTGGTCCGATCCATTATGCTTACCAAAAAGAATGACGTCTATTCTTCCGCCATAGTTAGGAAATCTGTATTCGAGTATAATCTTGTTATTATGGAGCTGAGAAACTGCATCTTTAAAGACTCTTGGAGAAATCTGCCAAGACCTATACTCGGATCTGCTAACATTTACCTTATACTCCTCGGCTTTCTTCCTCATTATATCTGCAATTCTATTATTAAGAACGTCTTCTCTGAATTGCTCCAAATCTCCTTCATATAATCTCATATCTACAGCAGCTCCGTGTATTTTTTGTTTGAGCCCCTGGACTTTTCTATGGGATATTTCTTCTCATTGTGCGCTATTTTCTTGTTTAACTCAGAGCTCAGGTCAATGTCATACTTCTGGGCCAGCCTCAGGAGGAAGTAGAATACGTCCGCCATCTCCTCCGAAATCTCACTTTTTTTCCTTGCGTCCTTGAACATCTCCTCTATCTCCTTTTCTGACTTGAACCTGAAATGCTCCAGCAGTTCTGATGATTCTGTTATAATCCCTATTGCTAAGTCTTTCGCATTGTGGTACTGATCCCAGTCCCTATCATCACAGAATTCCTTTACTATTCTTTTCAAATCTTCTATGCTAGCCTTCGAATCCACAAAGTTCACCTCAAACACTCACATACGGAGCATACTCCTTCACATGAACAAATTTCACTTTCTCCTGTTCTTCTTTTTCCAACTCCATTCGTATATGCGACTCAACAAAGCTCTTAGTATACTCCTCCTCATTCACTATTATTACTTCATCAAACCCATCTTTAAAATCTTTCTTTATATTTGAGAGAGCATTCTTATACTCAAATGTAACCTCAACCGCAATTCTCTTCTTATGGGGGCTTTTCTCAGTAGGAAATACCGCAACATCCGCCCTCCCACCCTTCATTCTCTCCTTCTCAACAACGGCATTATAACCCTCAAACTCAAATTTCCTCTTCACAACACCTTATAGAAATACCAGTCAATCAAATACTGCGATTGTAACCATGGTTACATTCCTCACCCAACCTCGCACTCCTTCCCCTTCTCCACCACTTCCACATTCTCAAACATCTCAGGATGCTCCGTATGCACGGCAAAGAGCTTCTTCGGTTTAATCGCGTCAATCGTCTCCTTCAAATCCTGCCCGTTTGCATGCCCGGAAACATGGGACCGGGTTATCTCGGTTATGTTGAAATGCGCGAGCCAGTTCATCACTATCTGCTCGTCAAGCTCCATTACCACGTCAAACGGTTCGGTAACGCTCCACACGTACTTGCTTGCCTTCATCGGCTTCACGTCAATAAGCTCCTTCAGCTCGAAGAAGTCGCAGTGCCACAAATACTCGCTTTGGTTCTTCCTGAGCTCCTCGCAGGTTATCGAGTTGCCGGCATCAATAAACTGGCACTCCCAGGTCTCGTAATCCCCGTGTACCAGGTCAAAATTTATGTCTTCTGTCACCAGGCCCCAGGACTTTCGCGGGATGTAGACGGAAACATCCTCCAGCTTCGGAGCCTCCTGCCCCGCCTTCCCGAATGCATCAAGCAGGAAGGCCTGCTTCAGGTTTACCACAAGCTTCCTGTCATGGTCCTTGGCAGCATTCAGGAAAGTCGTCATCCTGTCGGTATCACGAAGGGGGTAGTTTGCGATTATGAGGGCCTCGCAGTCCTTGCAGAACTTTGTCACGGTGTTGTAAACATCCCTCTCTGTCTCTGTCTTGTTGCTGTCAATCCTTGTTCCTTCGCAGATGAATGCAGCCGGCTCAAACCCCGCAGACTTCTCAACGAATTCCCTTGTCTTCTTCTCATTAAGGCCGTGAAACCTGAAATCCCCGGAGTAAATGACTGCACCTTCACTGGTCTCTATTGCGAATGCCAATGCACCCGGAAGGGAATGGTCCACAGGCATTGGCGTGACTTCCAAATCCCCGACTTTGAACGGCTTTTCAACGACTTTGACAGCCCTCTCGACAATCCCTTCAGGCTCCCTGCTGTCCAGGCGCTTCAACCCTTCCCCCCTCTTCTTCGGGACGAAGCGGAAGCTTACCTTTTCCCTCAGGAACTCGCCGCCGCTTGTTGTGTCAATCATCTCCATTATGCATTTCGAACCCTGGGAGCAGTATAGCGGTATGTCAGGCCTAACAAGGTCCAGATGCCCGTTGTGGTCAAGATGCGCATGGGAGAGCAGGATCCCGTCAAACCCGCTTTCCTCCTTCCCCCTCCCCATCTTCTTCAGGTAGTCCTCCCGGTAAAGCCCTTTGATGTCCGGGACAAGCCCCAGTTCGATGTAATCCCCGATTCCATTGCACTTCTTAGGGCCAAGAAAGTCAGAGTAGAACTCAGCAGATTTGGAGAAGCTCATCCCGAAGTCAAGCCATATTTTAGTTTTCCTGTCCTTCAGCAGTATCTTGTTTCCGCCTATCTCCTTTACTCCGCCGAAGAACGTGAGAGAAACCATCAGTTATGGTTAGCGTGTCAGAATATATTAAGATTGCTTTGGGTTCATTTTACATCAAGCCTTGCCGCTTACTTCTTCTGAATGTAAAGCTTCCCGTACCACACTTCCAGGGTAATCCTGTCTCCCTCCTTGAGGGATTTGCCGATATCATCTGGTAGGTAGATGCTGAATATGTGCTTGGGCGTCCTCTCCTCTATAACTGCGGTAATATGCGGGTTCTCATGCGTCAGCTCAAGCCATAGCTCCCCCTTATGAAGAGTCCAGACTCCGTGCATCCCATTCCCGAGTTTCAGCGCCTTTGCCATTGAATTTGTAATGGTTGCTTGCAGGCCGTCGCTGCCATAGCCCCTTATCTTTGTGATGTTGCGCAGCTTGTCTCCAGTCTCTCCGGGAAAGTCTTCCATTCGCCACATGTAGAGCTTCCCGTCCCCCATGCCCTTGATGATGACTTCATCGCCTTCCCGGACGGCTCCCTGTACTGCTCCCGGTATATAAATGCTCACTCTTTTGTGATTTTCCGTAATTTTTGATACGAGCCGGTCCTTTTTTTTGAACTCCAGAGGAGTTATTATCAGGCAATTCCCCTCCTCATTCCATTCGCACTGCTTCTTTCCCCCAAGCCCCAGCGCAAGAGCCATATTTTTAGGTAGGCTGACTGTCCCGTGCTTTCCGCCGCTGCTAAGTGTTACGATGGGAATTATACCGGGATAGAGTACTTTTTCCAGCGAGAGCCGGCTCCTTCCCTCATAGCTCCACTCCACGTCATCCCCGGCTTTGAATTGCTGCGCAGGCTGCATGCCCTTAGGGAGCACTGCCATGAATGAATTGCTAGAAGGGTTGAATATTATTTTCGCTTGAATTGCTGCTTTCTCCAGAGGAGTCATCATAATGGAGTCTCCCGCCTCTTCCCATTTGCACGACATCTTTGCTCTCAGCTGCAGTTTTGAAACAGTTTCTTTGTCTAGGAATATGAATCTGCCATGTTTGTCGTGTACCCTTTTGATTATTTCTTCCGAACCCACGTGCCTGGAAAACTCCTCTATCCTGCGTGTGGTTTCTGCAGCCTTAAGGAATTCCGCCTGCACTTTATTCCCGGCTTCAGGCAGTCCTTGATACTCTCTTGTCTTGAGCATGATCAAATTATGCCTTTTCCGATATTTAAGCTTGCTTTGGCTTCATGTTGCTGGACCTGCCAGTTCTTGGAGTGCAGGATTAAATCATTGATTCGATCCATTGTGTGATGCTTCCCGCTTTATCAGTTCATTCCCTCTAACTCTCAGTTCTTCTGTATTATCTATCTTTCCTGCCCTTGCCATTGCCGGGAGCGTATATCTAAACAGCTTATATGGATTGATACCTGCTTCATATGCTGCCTCCCCCAGCTTCACAATTTCTTTCAAATAGTCAATATTATCCACCAGCCCTGCTCTCGCCAATGCAGGTACTGCGTATTCGAATATCGGGGATGGGTTGAAGCCTGCTTTGCATGCCGCCTCCCCGAGCTTCACAATCTCTTTCAAATCTTCAATATTATCTATCATTCCTCCCAGTGGAGGAAGCGCATACTCGAATAGTTTAGTTGGATCTATGCCCGCCTCGTATGCTGCCTCCCCCAGCTTCACAACTTCCTTCAGATATTCTCTATTCTTTACAACTCTTCCTCTCGCCAATGCGGGTACTACGTACTCGAATAGTGGAGATGGATTGAAGCCTGCTTTGCGTGCCGCCTCCCCAAGCTTTACCAGTTCATTTCCTATAACTCCCATATCCTCCGTATTTTCTATCTTTACTGCCTCTGCCAGTGCAGGCAGTGCATGTTCAAATAGGTGAGACGGATTGAAGCCTGCTTTGTATGCCGCCTCTCTCAATTTCACAATTTCTTTCAAATCTTCTGTATTCTTTATAAGCCCTGCTCTTGCCATTGCAGGGAGCGCATATTTGAATACCTGATATGGATCGAAGCCTGCTTCGTATGACGCCTCTCCAAGTCTTACAATTTCCTTCAAATAGTCCTTATCCTTTATGATTCCTGCCTTTGCCAGTGCAGGGAGCACATGTTCAAATAAGGAAGATGGATTGAAGCCTGCTTTGCGTGCCGCCTCCCCAAGCTTTACCAGCTCATACCCCATAATCTTCATATCCTCTGTATTCTCTATCTTTCCTGCTTCTGCCAGTGCAGGCAGTGTATGTTCGAATATACTACATGGATTGATGCTTGCTTTGCATGCTGCCTCCCCCAATTTCACAATTTCTTTCAAATCTTCCATACTCTCTATCAGCCCTGCCCCCACCATTTCCGGAAGCGCATATTTGAATATGTCAGATGGATTGAAGCCTGCTTCATATGATACTTCTCCCAGCCTTACAAGTTCTTTCAAATCCTCCGTATTCTCTATCAGCCCTGCTTCTAACATTGCCGGAAGCGCATTTGTGAATATGTCGGATGGATCGAAGCCTGCTTCGTATGACGCCTTCCCCAATTTCACAACTTCCCTCAAGTCTTCCGTATTCTCTATCAGCCCTGCTTTTGCCATTGCAGGGAGCGCATATCTGAATATGTCAGATTGATGGAAGCCTGCTTTGCATGCCGCCTCTCTCAATTTCACAATTTCTTTCAAATCTTCTGTATTCTTTATCAGCCCTGCTTCTGCCATTAACGGAAGCGCATGTTCGAATAGACTGCATGGATCGAAGTCTGCTTTGTATGACACCTCCCCAAGTCTTACAATTTCCTTCAAATAGTCACTATTCTTTATCAGCCCTGCTTCTGCCAGTGGAGGCAGTCCATATTTGAATAGTTTACGCGCATCGAAGCCTGCTTCATATGCTGCCTCTCCTAACTTGACAATTTCTTTCAAATCTTCTGAATTCCTTATAATTCCTGCCAGTGCAGGCAGTGCATATGTGAATATTTCAGATGGATCAATACCCGCCTTGTATGCCGCCTCTCCAAGTTTCGCAATTTCTTTCAAATCTTCAGTATTATTTATCACTCCTGTCAGTTCTGGAAGTGCATTCTTGAGTAGGCCATGCTGGTTGAAGCCTGCTTCGCGTGATGCTTCAGCCAATTCATCGAGAAGGAGGATGTTCTTATCATTTTTTTCAAGCTTTATTTTTTCTAATACTGACTCGTAAAGTTCCCTTGTTTCTTGAGAGAGTCCCTTAACGTCATTTATCCTAGGCTCCGGAATTTCCTGTTTTATACTTTTCTCCTTTGGCCCCATTTGGATAGGCAGCTTTGCAACTTCTTTTTGTATCTCCTTAGAGTCGGCCGTTGTCACAGGCGGTTTCTTATTTTTCTCCTCTACCATAAGTTCGCCTATTGAATTGCTCATTTTGAATATTTAAAACAGCAGGACGAATCTGTTAATGAGTATATTAAGATTGCTTTGTAACTATAGTTACATTAATCCCTGCGGCTTATACCGGAATCTTTATAAATATATACATATATAAACTTATACTGTGATTGAATGACAACCCTTTCAAAAACCCTTTACAAGGATGATGTATTACATTATCCTAACTTGAGAACCGTCTTGCTAGTGGAGGATTTGCTGAAAAACGCTGATAAAGCAGTCTCCAGGGAAGAGATAAAAAGAATAATGGGGGGCCGTGTGATGCACCAGACTCTTAACGTGATACTGAAATACCTGGAATACAGCGGGAAGATAATCGTGAGCAGGAAAGGCATAGTCTGGATATATAACCCAAGCAGGAAGCTTGCAGAAGCAATAGAAAAGGGAGTGGAACATTGAGGCAGGTCAGGGTAGTCTTCGAATCAGAAGCCGAGAAAGCCTATAAAGAGCTAGTGAGGATTGCTGCTGAGGAAAAAAGCAATGGAATAGCGAATTCCGATAATCAGAGGCTTCTTAAGTCGATAGATAACAAGGTTGAAAGGCTTAAGATAGACCCAACCTTTGGAGATCCAGTACCTAAAAAATTATTCCCTAAAGAGTATGTTTTGAAATATGAGATAAACAACTTATGGGATATCGACTTAGTAGATTATTGGAGGATGCTATACACTCTTAGAGGGGACAGGGTTGAGGTGATTTGCCTCATACTGGAATACATGCCCCATCCAGAATATGACAAGAAGTTTGGGTACAGGAAAAAATAACCAGATATTATTCACGAATGAGCCCTACCGCACCAAATATCTATCATTCGGGAGTATATTAAGATTGCTTTGGAAGTGAGAATCTGAACTCAAAAACAGCTTCTCGCCCTTGGCATCCTGAACTGAAATGTTAATGCCCAGCTGTAGCTTTGAACTGAAATAGTCAAGAACCTTAATGTACTCTTGGATAACAGACCACCTTTTTTATCTTTCTAGTTCCAACCGTTCCGTCAGGAAGAATAAATGCCTTATACCTAGCCCTCCGCTTCTTTTCCCGCTTATAAATGCAACCTGTTGGAGCTTTCATTTATACCACCTCTATTTTTTAACTTCTTTTTTTGTTAATTCATCTTTTTGTTTCGTCATGATTTCACTTCCACAATTTTTTAATTACCTCATCAACAGTTATCGTTTCAAAAATTGGGCAGTCCTTTTTTTCAAAGTCTATTATCTTCTGTATCTTTTCCCTGTTCCATTTTTCTACTCCTCTGAATAAGTTATCTGGGCCGATAGCACAGAAATCAGGTCTTTCCTTATCCCAAACCGAGCAGTAATATTTTCCGTCTTTCATATATAGTTTAGCACACTCTTTTTTGAATGTTATCTGCTTCATGTCGAGTCCATCCCCAAATGTAAAAGGCGTGTCCTCTGTGATCTCTGTGATAATTGTATTATCGAGCATCCATCTAAACCTAAGTGCGGAGTCTAAAGTATCGTATAGAGTATATTCCTTGCAACACTTGGCACATCTTTGGCATATCTCCGAGTTTGCCAATTTGCTT
>Ga0315279_10004295_pt1 | contig 19194 bp, 15 predicted proteins | sample YL17G06_20_MG_FD_203694 | JGI IMG/M metagenome (GOLD analysis project Ga0315279, IMG submission 203694) | Sediment microbial communities from Yellowstone Lake, YNP, Wyoming, USA - YL17G06_20 | ecosystem: Environmental > Aquatic > Freshwater > Lake > Sediment | place: USA: Wyoming | collected... | reverse complement strand
CGGAGCCGCAGGAATCGGGCGTCAGCCGCACGCTCGAGATCCTCGCCCCCGGCCGCGCGCCGGCGGCGTGGCTGGCGCACCAGGCCGTGGGCGATCGGTTCCGCCCCGCCGCGACGAGTTTCTCGGACCTGCAGGTCGCCATGCACTTTGAGGATACGCCGCGCCGGTACGCGGCCCGGGGCGACCGGAAGGTCTATGAATCCACGTTCGACCTCGTCGCCGCCTGGGACGATTCCCTCGCCACATACGACCCGGATGACTTCAGCCCCAGCCTGAACCCGAACTTCGACCGGGTCCGCGACGTGTTCCGCAAGTGGGCCTTGAATGAAGCGGGCGAGTACAGCCAGGGCCCTTACAACCGCGGGGCGGCGCCGGACCTGGGAGGGCTCTTCGAGGGTGCGCCCTATGTGCGGCGGCACCGGCGGTTCCTGGAGTGCCTGTCGCGCGACGGCCTCGGCCGGAGTTTCGGAGTGTACTTCGAGGTGTCGCTTGACGGCGGCACGTCCTGGGAGCGGTCGGCCATGGCCGCGCGGGTTCTCCGGGGCGAGTGCGGCATTTACCTGACCGATGATCCGCTGCCGCCGCGCTATCTGGCCGCGGTGATGCGCGGCACTGCGCGGTGCCGCGTGACCGCTGCCATCGAAAGCGATGCTTGCCTGGTGGCCGAGCGGGTCGCGCCGGGAGCGCCGGACCTCCCGGGCCGCACGCGCCACCTGGCCGTGCCGGCCGGCTACCGCTACCGCCGCGTGGCGTCGACGAGCCGGTTCTACGGCCAGACGAGCGCCGATGCGGCCGACGACACCCAGCGTCTCCAGGAACTCGTCGACGCGGCCTACGAAGCCGACCGGCAAAGCCCGGCCCCGGCCCGAATCGAGATGCCTTACCTGGCGATGGGTCACTGCATCGGCGAGCGGATCCTGGGCGTTCGCGGACGGCGGCTGGACTTCGCGCGGCAGGCCGTCGGCTACGAGTCGTCGCCTGTGCTCACGCACATCCGCTGGGATTTCGCCCCCCTGCCGCGCACGCAACTGGAACTCGAATAAGAGGACACGACGATGCCTGGCGACCGGCTGAAGATCTTCAACGCGGGGGCGGCACTCGACCAGCAGGAAGAGCGGCAGGCGAACTTCCCGAGATCCGCCGAGCAACGAAGCGAGGTCAGTCCGGCCGGCCCGCCGTACCGCTTTCTCTGGTGCCGCATCGTGAGCGGTTCGCCGGGCGACCCGCCGGATGAGCGGTACTACGCCGACGAGGTCCGCCCCGCCGGCACCGATGAGGACGGCCACATGACGTGGGAACCGGTTCCCGGCGGGCTTCAGGATTTCGTTGTGCACAACGCCGCCGAGGCGGGTCAGGGGACACATGGCCTGGCCGTGGGCACCGTGGTTCGGGCCGAGGAGCGCCTGGACCGCCGCAGCCCGCCCAACCTGGTGTACCTGGCCTGGGCAGAGGTGCCGCCCGCGCGGCTCGCCCGAATCGTCTCGTACGACTCCGGCACCTACACCGTCCAGCCGGTCCGGCGCGAGCAGACCGGCTTCGTGGACGATGGGCCGCAGGTCGCCGGCGTGCCGAACATCGGCGAACTGTGGGACGACGAGGCCGGGTACCTTTCCGGCCCGGCGGCGTATGACCGCTATGTATGGATCTTCGGCACACCCGGCGGGTGGACCATCCTGCTCCATCCGCCGCGCATGGTGTGAAACGACGCCGTGTCGAGCCGCAGGGTGTAGACCCGCGGGCATTCTCGACTGAGTCATGTACCCGCGGGTTCGCACCCGCGGCTCGAAAGAAGTGCGAGGGTTGCGCCATGCCCTGGACCGGCAACCGATGGCCCCCCGAAAAGGCCGACGCCCTCTCCACCGACATCATCATGAACGAGGCGCGCGCGGCCCTCGAGGAGCGAGACCATCTCGTCCCGGCCGGGTGGGTGCCGGAGACGTTCGAGCGATGGGACCCCCTTCGCGGCACACCCAAGGGCGGCGAGCCGAACCCCTGGCCGACCGTGGCGAACTTCCAGCACCAGGTCCAGGAGATGCTCCTCCTGGCGTGGCCGCTGCGGTGGTGGGACCCCAACCGCGAGGAACTCTACACCCTTGCGAACCTGTGCGAGGATGCTTTCGGAAACGGCGGATGGACCTATGACCTGACGGCCACGGATGGCCAGGGGCGCCCCGTGAACGCATGGGCGCCGGCAGCCGCGGTCATCTTTGCGGAACTGTACCACGCCATCAACGCGCTGGCACGCCTTCGGATGCTCCCGACGGTTTCCGAAAGCGCGACGCGGGACAGCGTGTACCGCCTGACGTTCGGCATCGGGTCCTGGCCCGATGAGCGGGCCGCCACGTTCGCCCTGTTCGACGGCGAGGACGACGGGCAGACAACCGGGCTGGCGTACGACGTGGGCATGGGCGGCGAGGTCTTCGATGACGGGTCGAGCCAGCAGTGGGCGCTGGAGTCCCGCGAATTTCGCATGACGTTCGCGACGGCGGCATTCCAGGGCTGCGAGGTCGCGCGCGCCTGGCTGGACTTCGCCACGGCCGCACCGGAGGGCTCGGCGGACTTCTCCGATACGTTCACGGCCGAGGTCGTTGACAGCGACGGGACAAGCCTGGGGACGTTCTCTTCCGACAACTACGGTTCGAAACGAATCGAGGTGCCCGCCTCTTCGGTCCGCACGGATGGAGACACGGTCTTCACCATCCGCTCAACGCGGCCGGACACCAGCGACCGGCCCGCCTGGGACCCGGCCGGTCCCAATTACACAGGTACGTACCGCGAGGGGCTGGCCGTCGCCGGCCCCATCCGCCTGATCGTCGAGGTGACCTTTGAGTACCACGGTTGAGCCGCCCGGAATCCGGGGCCCCTACGTGACCCGCGACGCCTGCGAGGCGCTCCACGGCGAGCAGCGCGAGGCCAACGAGCGCACCTGGGAAGAGATCCGGGCGCTCCGGCGCCTGGTGATCATGCTGCTGGTGGGAGGCCAACTCCTGACGGCCGGCCTGAACGTGGCCAGCGTTGCCTACTGGCTCGAGCAGCATACCGCCCAGCCGCACCCCGCGACGGTCCAGATGCTGGCCACGGCGCGGGCCGAGGTCCGGGAGGACCTGCGCGACCTGAGGCGCGAAGTGCGCGACCTGGCGCAGGCGGTCCTGAGCCCGCCTGGGCGGGCCCCGCCTCAAGCCCTGAGCAAGAAAGGAGAGCAGCCATGAACCGTTTTGCGCGAACGCTCGCGACCGCCCTGCCGGCGGCCGCGATCCTCATCCTGGCCGGATGCACGGCGCCGGTGGCCGTCGAGCGCAGTCAGCGCCTGCAACTGGAGGCCATGGTCCAGTACCGCGACGAGATGGCCGCCTATCACGACAAGGTCAAGACCCAACTGGCGGCGGACAAGCGGACCGAACTGGATTCGGCCCTGGCGGCGTCGCTCGCGCAGTCGGCCGACGGCGGGGGCCGCGTCGACGTGGCGACGGCCCTGGAGAAGGTCCGCAAACGCCTCGACCTGGAAGAGCAGTTCCGCGCGAGCCTGGCCCGCCTGGACGGCGAGTTCCTCGAGCGGCAGGCAGCCATCGGCCGGGCCATCGAACTGGCACGCGGAACCCTCGACCTCCTGGCCGACTACAGCCGCATGGGGACCCTCATCCGCAGCCTCTTTACAAGAGAAGTGGAAGCCCGCGAGGTCATCACGAACTACGAGACCGAAAGGAGCCCAAGCCATGCAGGAAGCCCAAGCGAACCTGAAGCAGGCGGCGGTTGAGTTCCTGGAGGCGGCCGAGACCGTCGCCGCGCGCGCCGCCGAAGGGCCCACGGACCCCCTCGACCAGGTGGGTACGGACCTTTTCAAACTGGGAAACCTGGAGCCGGCGATCAGCGCCGAGGAGTTGGCCGAACTGAAGCGCGGCCTGGAGAACGAGCGCCTGCTGCCCGGCACGGTGGTGGAATTGGTCGCCCTTGCCCGGCAGGTGGCGGCAGCACTCCTGAAAGCGTAAAGCAGGAAGCCGCCTATGGCGCGGCCGCCAACGGCAAACAACCTGTGAAAGACAGTCAAGGAGGCACTGGCATGTACGAATTGCTTCGGAGCAAGAAGATGGTCCTCAGCCTGGTCGGCATCGCCGCCGTGGCGGCCCTCGTCCTGGCCGGGCATGACCTGGAGACCGTGAAATGGGTCGGTGGATTCATCGCCGGCATCGTGGCCAGCCTGAACCTGGGGCAGGGCCTGGCCGACGGCCTTTCGGAAGGCCGCACCAGCGCTGGGGCCCAGGATCGATGACGACGGACGATGACGACGGATCGGCCTTGACACCCGCGGCAGGGAACGGTACATTAACACGGAGTGCAAGTCGCGTTGGGGCTACCTGCGGGCCAATGCAGGGCTTGGCGAGGTGGGTCTTTTTGCATAACGTGTCCGCCCTGCCGTCCGTATATCCTCTCGGGGGGTGATCTGGCAGGTTCAGCACGCACGTTGCGCTTGGAGCCAGTGGGAACACAATGCCCGCGCTTACGGTGATTCAGGGGCCGGACCAGGGCAAGGCGTTCGACCTCAACGGGGAAACCCTGCTCATCGGGCGCGACCCTGCGTGCGACGTCGCACTGCGGGACCCCGGCATCAGCCGCCAGCACGCCCGCCTGGAACTCAAGGGCAATCGCTACGTGCTGAAAGATGGTGGCTCGGCCAACGGCACATTTGTCAATGGTCTGCGGATCACGGAATCGGCGCTCCAGACAGGCGACCAGATTCGCGTCGGCAACACGGTCCTGGCGATGGGCCTCCCGCCCGCCGAGAGCGCGCCGGTGGAGCACCGCGGCCTGCCCATCCGCGTGGACACCGAGGGCAAGGTCGACAGTTCCATCATGGCGACCGCGGCGGCCAGCGGCGACCCCCACCTGGCGTTCGCCGGCGGCGAGAACCTCTCAGAAATGCGCACGAGCATCGTCGGCCTTGCGGCCCTTTACCGCATCGCCGAGATGCTGGCCCACGACTACGATATCGACCACCTGCTGGCCGGCGTCATGGACATGATCTTCGACGTGGTCGATGCCGACCGGGGATTCATCCTCCTGCGGGATGAGCGAACCGGCGCCATGGTGCCCAAGGCGATCCGCTACCGTGAGGAACTCCTCGAGCAGATCCGCCGCGAGCAGTCCGCCGAAGGGCCCCGGCCGGCGCCGCTCGAAGGCGCGGCCGAAAAATCGCTCATCACCGTCAGCCGCACGATCATCAACTACGTCCTGAAGCGCGGCGAGGGCGTGCTCTCGACCAACGCCATGCAGGACCAGCGGTTCGAAGAGGGCGAAAGCGTCCAGGACTTCGGCATCCGCAGCGCCATCGCCGTGCCCATCAAGAGCCGCTTTCGAGTCCTCGGCATCATCCACGTGGACACGCACGTCAGCCAGGGCCAGTTCTCGCAGGAAGACCTGAAACTGATGGCGGCCATCGGCTCCCAGACGGGCCTGGCGGTCGAAAACGCAAGCCTGATGGCCAACCAGGTGCAGCAGGAGCGCCTGGCCGCCGTGGGCCAGGCCATTGCCAGCCTGTCGCACTACATCAAGAACATCCTCCAAGGCATCCAGGGCGGGTCCCATGCCATCGAGACCGGCCTCGGGCGCACGGACGTCGGCACGATCGGCAAGGGCTGGGAGATCGTCCGCCGCAACCTTCACCGCATCAACAGCCTCGTCCTGGACATGCTGTCCTACAGCCGCACGGCGGCGCCGAACCTCGCAAAGACCAGCGTCAACGCCATCCTCCGCGAGGTCGCCGAACTGGCCGGGCCCGCGGCGCGCGAAAAGAAGGTCGCCCTCACCACAAACCTCGATCCCACCGTGCCGGAAATCAAGGTGGACCCCGACGGCCTGCACCACGCCTGCCTGAACATCGTCAACAACGCGATCGAATCGGCCCCGCCGCTGACCGGCAAGGTGGAAGTCGGCACGCGATTTTCCACCGCCGCCAACGAGGTGTGCATCACCGTGACCGACAACGGCCCCGGCATCCCCCCGGACGAGCAGCCGAAGATCTTCCAGGCGTTCTACTCGACCAAGGGCCACAAGGGAACGGGCCTGGGCCTGGCGGCCGCCAAGAAGATCGTCGATGAACACGGGGGGCGGATCGTCCTGAAGTCCAAGCCCGGCGAAGGCGCCTCGTTTGTCATCCGGCTGCCTAAGAAGTAGACCCTCGTCCGATTTCTCGCATTCCGCCGCCGCCAGTGCTAAGGTATACTGCGCGGTCGCCGCGGCGACCTTCTCGGCAACTGGAAGGGAGAACACGATGACAAAGGGACTTCTGCTCATGGCGTTAGGCATGCTCCTGGCAGCCGCCCCCGCTGCTGCGGCCGGGGACCCGCAACCGGGCCCCCTGGTTCTCTGGTACCGCCAGCCGGCGGCCAAGTGGGGCGAGGCGCTGCCGGTCGGCAACGGCCGCCTCGGCGCGATGGTCTTCGGCGGCCCGGACAAGGAGCGGCTGCAACTGAACGAGGTCAGCCTCTGGTCGGGCCAGCCGGCCCGGACTTGCGATCGGCCCGAGGCGTACAAGGCCCTGCCCGAGATCCGCAAACTCCTCTCCGAAGGCAAGTATGCCGAGGCCGCCTCGATGACCAACAAGTACATGACCAACCAGGGCGGCGGGTTCGACGGGGCGTACAGCGGCTCCTACACGTCGCTCGGCGACCTCGGGCTCGACTTCGGCCTCGGCAAGGCGGCGCCGCCGACTCTCTGCCGCTCGCTCGACCTGGACACGGCCATCGCCCGCGTCCAGTACAAGGTGGACGGCGTGGGCTACACGCGCGAGGTCTTCTCCAGCGCCCCGGACCAGGTGCTCGTGGTGCGCCTGGCGGCCGACAAGTCGAAGAGTCGCCCAGGTGACCCGGGCCAACTCACCTTCACGGCGTCGCTCACCACGCCGCAGGAGGCCAAGGCGGAGCCGGCGGGCGCCGACACGCTGGTCATGCGCGGCCAGGTCAAGAACGGCATCATGAAGTTCGAGGCGCGCCTGCGGGCCGTCGCCGAAGGCGGCAAGGTCACGGCCACGGCCGAAGGGCTGCGCATCGAGGGCGCCAACGCCGCCACGCTGCTCCTCGCGGCCGGCACGAACCATAAACTCAAGTACCCCGACTACAAAGGCGCCGACCCCGGCCCGCGGTGCGAGAAGCAACTGGCCGAGGCCGCGAAGAAACCGTACGCGGCGCTGCGCGAGGCGCACATGGCCGACTACCAGAAACTCTTCCGCCGCGTGACGCTCGACCTGGCCAATCCGCTGAGCAGTTTTCGTCGCGCGGCCGCTGCGCCTACCGACGAGCGCCTGGACCGGGTCAGGGGCGGCGGCGACGACCCCGACCTTGTAGCCTTGTACTTCCAGTTCGGCCGGTACCTCCTGATCTCCAGCAGCCGCCCCGGCAGCCTGCCCGCCAACCTCCAGGGCATCTGGGGCGACGGCCTGAAGATGCCGTGGCATTGCGACTACCACGCCAACATCAACGTGCAGATGAACTACTGGCCGGCCGAGACCACGAACCTCTCGGAGTGCCACCTGCCGCTGGTGGATCTCACGGAGTCGCTGGTCGAGCCCGGCCGCAAGACGGCCAGGGCCTACTACAACTCCGACCACTGGGTCTTCCACATGATCACGAACGTGTGGGGCTGGACGGCGCCCGGCTGGTCGTACGGGTGGGGGTTCTTCCCCGCCGGCGGCGCATGGATGTGCCAGCACCTGTGGGAGCACTACGCCTTCACCGGCGACAAGGCCTACCTTGCGCGCGTGTACCCGATCATGAAGGAGTCCTGCGAGTTCTTCTTGGATTACCTGGTCGAGGACTCCAGCGGCAAACTCATCACCTCGCCGTCGACCTCGCCGGAGAACTCGTTCAAGACGCCCGACGGCAAGCGCGCCGCGCTGTGCGCGGGCGCCGCCATGGACCGGCAGATCATTTGGGACCTCTTCACCAACACCATCGAGGCCGGCGAGGCGCTGGGCACCGATGCCGACTTCCGCAAGAAACTCCTCGAGGCCCGCGCCCGCATCCTGCCGCCTGCAATCGGCAAGGACGGCCGGCTGCTGGAGTGGGGCACGGAGTTGGAGGAGGCCGAGCCGGGCCATCGCCACATGTCGCACCTGTTTGCCCTGCATCCGGGCCGGCAGATCACCGTGGACGGCACGCCGGAACTGGCCGCCGCGGCACGGAAGTCGCTGGAGTACCGCCTGTCGCACGGCGGGGGGCACACCGGCTGGAGCCGCGCGTGGGTCATCAACTTCTGGGCTCGCCTCCAGGACGGCGACAAGGCCTTTGAGAACATCCAGGCCCTCCTGGCCAAGTCCACGCTGACCAACCTGTTCGACAACTGCCCGCCGTTCCAGATCGACGGCAACTTTGGCGGCACGGCCGGCATCGCCGAGATGCTCCTCCAGAGCCACGGGAAAGATCCGCAAGACGCGCGAGCCCATATCCTTCGCCTCCTGCCCGCCCTGCCCAAGGCGTGGCCGATTGGGAGCGTCAAGGGGCTGCGAGCCCGCGGCGGGTTTGAGGTGGACATCGCGTGGAAGGACGGGAAACTGACCGGGGCCACGATCCGCTCCAGCCTCGGCGGCCCGTGCAAGGTCCGCTGCGGCGCAATGACGGCGGACTTAAGGACCGAGCCGGGCAAGGCATACTACTTCGGCGCCGGACTGCAAGGGCTGTAGGGATATGCCCGCGCGCGGCCCGGCTCGCCAGGGCGACGCCGTGGCAAGCCCGGTCGCCCAGGCGACCAGGCCCGCACTTGTGTGGCGCGGCCGGCTTGTCCGGCCGCCAAGCCCGCCGCGGGAGCGGCGGGTTACCTCGGCCCGGGCTGCCCCGCCGCTCCCGCGGCGGGCTCGGACAAGCCGGCCGTACCACATTGCCTCAAGGGATGCCACCGCCACCCGTACGGGCGGCAACCAGGGAGGCCGTGCAATGCCTGCGAGACTAACGCTCAGCATGGCGGCGGCGCTGGCGTGCTACGCCCTGCTTGCCCTGGCCGCCCGCGCGCAGGAACCCGCCACAGCGGGGGGGTCGCCATCAGGCCGGGCGACCTTCAGCGGGGTCTATCCGCACCTGGCCGTCACGAACGGCGGCGGAAACGAGACGGGCATCGGGGCCGTCGTCCCGTGGGCGGGCAAACTGTGGTTCGTCACCTACCCCGCCCATGTGTTCAAGGGCGGCAACGATAAACTGTGCGAGTTAGACGCCGGTCTGAACCTGGTCGCCCGCCCCGAGAGCGTCGGCGGCACGCACGCCAGCCGGATGATCCACCGCGAGTCCAACCAGTTGATTATCGGCCCCTATTTCATCGATGCCAAGGGCGCCGTCCGGGCCGTCTCGCAGACCATCATGCCCGGGCGTCACACGGCCACGGCCCGGCACCTGAAGGACCCCGCCAACAAGGTTTACTTCGCCACCATGGAGCAGGGATTCTACGAGGTCGATGTCCGCACCCTCGAGGTCAAGGAACTCCACAAGGACCGCAACGTCGGCGGCAAGAACATGCTGCCGGGCGTCCACGGCAAAGGCTCCTACACGGGCCAGGGCCGCCTGGTCTATGCGAACAACGGGTCGCCTAGGCGACCGTCCTGGCCGAGTGGGACGGCACCAAGGACATCGGGTCGCTCGACTCCTGGACCATCATCGACCGCAACAAGTACACCGACGTCACGGGGCCGGGCGGCATCTACGGGGCGCCCGACGATGCCGCGCCCGTGTGGGCCATCGGGTGGGATGCCAAGTCTGCGCTCCTGGCCGTCCGCGACGCCGGCCAGTGGACCCGCTTCCGGTCGCCGCGGCGACACGCCGACCACGGCTGGTTCACCGAGTGGGTCGCCGCGGCGACCGGGCACCTCCTGATGAACAAGCACGACATGTTCTACGATTTCCCGAAGACCTTCCGGCCGGGCAGGACGGCGGGCCTGCGGCCGGTCTCGACGTTCCTCAAGATGGTCGTGGACTACACCGACTGGGACGGCCGCCTCGTGATGTGCGACAACGATGCCTCGCGCCAGGGCAACCCCATCCTCGGCTACCCCGAGTCGAACCTCTGGTTCGGCAAGTGGGAGGACCTGCGCGGGTTCGGTCGCCGCGGCGACTGGGGCGGGCCGTGGTGCCAGGAACCCGTCAAGGCGGGCGAGCCCTCCGAGCCTTTCCTCTTCGCAGGCTTCAAGCAGCGCGTCCTCCACCTGGTGCAGAACGCCGGCGAGCCGGTCACGTTCACGCTTGAAACGGATGCCGCCGGCGACGACACGTGGGCGAAGTGCGCCGAGGTGACCGTACCCGCCTCCGGTTACTAAGTAGAAACGCAAAAAGAATCATCATGACCGAATGCCATAACCCCTTGCTGCAGTTGGGGTTACGGCTACCTATTGCCAACAAAACTTTCCGTGTTTCTACTTAGACCGCCACGCCTGGAAAAACGGCAAACAGCAAACGGCAATGACTAATCAAACGACAAAAGGCAAACCCCAAACCGCACCCGTGGCGCATGGCGTTTTTTCTTTCTCTTTGCAGTTTGCTGTTTGCGGTTTGATTAGTCATTGCAGTTTGCCGTTTGCCGTTTAAGCCTCTGCGCGGCAAGTGGGCGCCGAAGCAGGACTTCACGGTCGATGCCGCTTCGGTCATCATGAAAGACAAGAAGGGCAACCGGTACCGCCTGCCCAAGGGGGCGGAGGTTTTCAGCAGCCCGTCCGCCGCCCAGTACGGGCGGGCGTACTGGCCCGCAGGGTGGCCGCGCGGCATCCGGGAGATCGTCACCGAGCGGAACATGATGAACATCCACGGCACGTTCTACGAATTGCCGCGAGAGGACAGCGGTGGCCTGGCCAAAATCCGCCCGATCACAACCCACAACCGCCGGATCTTCGACTTTGCCTCGTGGCGCGGCCTGCTGATGCTTTCCGGTAACCTGGCCGGCGCGGCTGCCGACGGCCACTACGTTGCCTCCGACGACGGCAAGGTGGGCCTCTGGCTGGGCAACGTGGAGGACCTCTGGAAACTCGGGCCGCCGCGCGGCGAGGGCGGGCCTTGGCAAGATTCGGTCGCCCAGGCGACCGAACCCTCCGACCCCTACCTGATGACCGGATACGACCGCAAGTCGGTCCGGTTCTCGCATGACCGACCGGGCGACGTGCGGTTCACCATCGAAGTCGATTTCCTCGCAAACGGGACGTGGCAGACTTACGACACCCAAAAGCCGGGAACAGGGAACGGGGAACAGGGAACAGGCAAGGATGTTTCCGGTTCCCCGTTCCCGGTTCCCCGTTCCCCGCCGTTGGGCGGGCTTCGCGGCCCACTGGGTCAGGGTAAAAGCCGACGCCGACGGCAAGGCGACCGCCTGGTTCACCTACGACGTCGCCCAGAAGTAGAGGCGGACCTGGCAGCCATCGTGAGCGGCGCAGGGGCAGGAGAAAGAGGTCGCCGCGGCGACCCGCGCGGCTGGCATCCGGTGCCTGTTCTGCAATTCTGCTGGCGGCCTGCACCGCCGCCTTTGCGGCCGAAAAGAAAGCCGCGGACAAGCCGGTGCCCGGCGCAGCGGTTCTCAAGGCCGCGGATTTCAAGAACCACATCGATACGTTCAACCAGAACGACCGCGAACTCTACGTCCAGCACGTGCCGAACGCCGCAGCGTGGGAGTTCCTCAAGGACAACGTGCCGCTGCTGGAATGCCCCGACAAGGAACTCGAAGAGATCTACTATTTCCGCTGGTGGACGTACCGCAAGCACATCAAGCAAACACCCGACGGCTTCATCATCACCGAGTTCCTGCCCAAGGTCGGCTGGTCGGGCAAGCACAACTCCATCAACTGCGCGGCCGGGCACCACCTGTACGAGGGCCGGTGGCTGCATGACCCGAAGTACCTCGACGACTACTCCGTCTTCTGGTTCCGCAAGGGCGGCGACCCGCGTCGCTACAGTTTCTGGGCGGCCGACGCCCTGTGGGCCCGCTACACGGTCACCGGAAACGCGGACCTGCCGAAGGACCTCCTGCCGGACCTCGTCAGGAACTTCGAGGCGTGGGAGAAGGCAAGGGGCGATCCCTCGGGCCTGTTCTGGCAGACCGATGACAGGGACGGCGGGGAGGTCTCGATCGGCGGCTCGGGATTCCGCGCGACGATCAACTCCTACATGTACGGCGATGCGCTCGCCCTGGCGAGGATCGCCGAACTCTCAGGACAGGGCGACCTGGCGGCGCGGTTCCGCAAGCGCGCGGCCGAGATCAAGCAACTCGTGCAGGAGAAACTCTGGGACAAGGATACCCAGTTCTTCAAAGTTCTGCCGCGCGGCGAAAACGCAAAACTGGCCGACGCCCGCGAACTGCACGGCTACACGCCGTGGTACTTCAACCTGCCCGACCCGCCCTGCTCCGTCGCGTGGAAGCGAATCATGGACCCGCAAGGGTTCTACGCGCCGTTCGGCCCCACGACGGCCGAGCAGCGGCACCCCAGGTTCACCCTTTCCTACAAGGGCCACGAGTGCCAGTGGAACGGGCCCAGTTGGCCTTACGCCACAGCCGTCACGCTCACCGCGATGGCCAACCTCCTCAACAACTATCAGCAGGATGCGGTCAGCCGCGCGGACTACTTCGACCTCCTGAGGATCTACACCAAGTCACACCGGCTGAAACTGGACGACGGCCGCACGGTGCCGTGGATTGACGAGAACCTCAATCCCCAGACGGGCGGCTGGATCGCCCGGACGCGCCTCAAGGCCTGACCTGGAAGCGCGGAACGCGGAACCCGGAACTCGGAACGAAAAAAGGAAAGCGCAGCCGGCCGTTCCGCGCTCCGCGTTCCGAGTTCCGAGTTTGAAGAGGGCCGGCCGCACGGTCGAGGCCAACCCGCTGCTGCCCGAAGGCGCGTGGGATTACTTCTGCCTTGACAACATCTCTATCACGGCCGCACCCTGACGATCGTGTACGACAAGACGGGCGATCGCTACAAACGCGGCAAGGGCCTGCGCGTGCTGGCCGACGGCAGGGAGATCGCGGCGTCGCAGAAACTGGGTCGCCTGGGCGACCGGCCTTCCGCCGGACGGCGCGCGGGCGGCCAAAGTCGCCCAGGCGACCGGCCGACCCGGCGAGAACCCGTGGGACCATGACGCCTGCTACAAGCCCTTCGCGATCCTCGACGGCGGGCGCTGGATGCTGTGGTACAACGGCCGCCGCGGCAGCGACGAGCAGATCGGCCTGGCCACCCATGCGGGGGAGGACCTGGGCTTTTGAACCTTGAATCTGGTGCGCAGGATTCCATGCCCGGGATTCCAGGCGACGGGTCTCAGATCGCCGGCTTGACTTCCAGGATTTCCCATCGTTCCTCGCCGGCGTCGGCCTGTAACACGACCGTGTCGCCGACGGCCTTGCCCATGAACGCCAGGGCCAGGGGGGCCTTGTAGTAGTAAATGCCTTTCTGGGTGTCCGCATCCCACGGGCCGAGGAACGTGAGGGTTTCTTCCTGGCCGGTCGAGAAGCGCCGGGCCCGCACGGTCGTGCCGACGTTGACCGTGTCGCCCTGGACCATGAAGCGGGGGATGGGCTTGGCCTTCACGAGGTCGGCCTGCATGGCGTTGGCCCGCTCCGTGAGGCGCCCCCGCTCTTCCAAGGCCGACTGGAACTCGGCATTGTCGCTGACGTCGCCGAGGGCGGCCGCCGCTCCGATGGCGCTGCTGTTCTGCGGCAACTTGACGTGCACGAGTTCCTCGAACTCCTTCTGCCGCGCTTGAAAAGCCGCCTGCGTCGTGTAAATCACATCCTCTTCCCACGGGGGGACGGTCTTCGTGATAGGCACCGGGTGGGCGTGGCTGAGCACGTCGAGCACCTGGACGCGCAGGTGGTCCGACAGGCCCGTGTTGCGCGACACGACCGTGCGGATCTCCTTGGCCCAGCCGGCGTCGGTGCGGTCGAGAACGTCGCGCAGGGTGGCGAACTCCCTGGCCGAGAGGGTCCGGCGCATCAGGCTGAGCAATTCGAGTTTCCGCCCCTTGTCGGGCATGTCCGTCAGGGCCACCTCGTTGAGCGCCTGGAAGAGGCGGACGGTCATCGACGGCCGGCTGAGGTCGGCCAGCGCCGGGGCGTACTCCTCTCGGGTGGCGTTTTTCCAGAGCCACGCCAGGGCCGCCGCGCACGGGACGGGCCGGCGCACGATCTCGGCCGCGGCGGCCGCCAGGAGGTCCTGCCGCCCGGCCGCCGCCAGGTCCGCGGCGATGTGGTCGCAGACTTCCGCCGAGGCCGCCGGCATCGCCGCGGCATACAGGTCCGGCCACCGGTCAGGCAGGTTCTCCCTGAGGAACGCCAGGATGCGCTCGGCCAGCCGAAAGTCGCGGACCGAGACGGCCTGGACGGCGAGATCGGCCGGAGCGGCCGCGAGCGCCTCGGCAGCCAGGGGAGGGGCGTACGCCAGGTGCCGCCGGACTTCGGCCTCGACAGAGAGGGCCGCCAGCCGCTCGGCCGGTGTCGCGCCGCCCGGGGGGGCCGCCAGCCGCTCAACGTCTGCGGCGAAAGATCGCAGCATCTCGGCCTCGGCCGCAGGGTTGTGTCCGGCCTCGCCCAGGTAGCCGAGCACCACCAGAAGTTTGTCCTCGGTCTTCCTGGCCGAGTCGAAGCGCTCGCGCGCGGTCTGCTCGTACGCCACCGCGCGCTGGCGGAGGAAGAACTCCGGCTGCGGCCCTTCGGACATTTCAATGAGGGGCGACCGCTTGACCTGCATCCTGACGGTCGACCACCATTTCGACCACGCCTCGGCCCCAACGGCGGCGGCCAGGCGGGCCTTGAGGTCCTTCATGCCCAACCGCGGCCCGTAGGCCTTCAGCGCCAGTTGCACGAGTCCGGCAGGGTCGTCCTGCGCGAGCCTCTCCAGGCACGGCCGGTCGAAGACCGCCAGGGCCCGGAAGTCATCCGCCTCCAGCACCTCCAGCGCCTCGACCGAAAGGGCGTCATAGGCCCGGTCGCTCTCGCCGAATGAAACCGCGAGGACCTTGCGGCCGGCGTCGACGCCCAGGACCCGGCCGGGGCTCTTCCGGCGGCTGTCGCTGACGTAGGTTCCCGGCGGAAGCGCGATCAGCCGCTCCACCGCCGCAACGGCCGCGGGCGGCGGGAGGTCCTTACGCAGGAGGGTCATCTCGACAAGGACGTCGATCGCCGGCGTTCGGGCGTGGACGGCCCGGTAGAGCGCCGCGATTTCGTCGCGCAGGGTCGGCGTGTCGGGCAGGAGGCCGGCCACCTGCCACACGGCCTCCAGGGCGGCCGAGGCCCCTCGCTGCTCGTTCCAAATCGAGACGAGAAGCCACAGGAGCGACTCCATCAACTTCGCATTGTTCCGCGAGGCGATCTCGTCAAGCACGGGGCCGAGGTCGTCCAGGCGGACGGCCTCGTCTTCGAGCAGTTCCATCCAGGCGGCTTCCAGTTCGTCGGAATCGCCGCTGCGCACGAGGCCGACGAGCCGGGCGACCTGCTCGACGTAGGGTCCGGCGTTGTCAGATTGCGACTGCGTCGCCATGAAGCCGTTCCCGGCCTGCCCGCCGGCTTGCTGGGCGGGGGTGGATGTTTCCGTCAATCATACGGTCCGGCGGCCCAATGTGCAAAGGGTAGTCGCCGTCAACCGCCAGTACCTGAGTGCCTGAGTCCTGAGTACCTGAGTGCCTGAGTAAACGGCAGGAGAGGCCGCCTTTTCCTTCTCAGGTACTCAGGCACTCAGGTACTCAGGTACTGGCGGTTTGGCGGCGGCCGACCTCTGGCAGAATTCCGGCCGCGCGTATAGAATGCCCTGTGTCGGTTTGCCGTCTGGTATATGGCCAAGCCCGCTGCGGAAGCAGCGGGTTATTCGGGCGTAACCCGCCGCTCCCGCGGCGGGTTCGGTCTCGGTCGCCCAGGTCGAAGACTCGACTGGGCGAGCGACCGGAGTTTTTGCTGACACCGCCGCACGAAAGGCGTATAAGATACAGGCGGATTGCTAATACGAGAAGGGCTGAAGGGGGAACGTCAAGTAGGGAAATACCGTGCGCAGATTCTCTCTGATGATTGCGGTCGCGGGCTTCTTGCTCGCGCCGGCAATGCCACGCGACGCCCTGGCCGTAACCGACGAGGACGTCATCAAGGCCATCGAGAAGGCCAAGCAGTCTCTCATCAGCCAGCAGGGAGCCGACGGCTACTGGCCGGAACCCGGCACGTACTACCGCGCGCAGCCGCCCAACTGCGGCAACACCGAGATCGCGATGTATACGCTGGTGTACACCGGCGAGCATCCGAACCGGCCCCACATCGAAAAAGGCCTCCAGGCGCTGATGTACCGCAACCTCAACTATACCTACGCGATCAGCATGCGCGCAATGGCTTACGCCATCCTCCTCCAGCAACCGGGCAAAGCGGTCGGCGCGAAGCGCGACATGCTCCGCTCGGCCCTGAAGGCCGACGTCGCGTGGCTCGTCACCAACCAGGGAACCCTCGGCGGATGGGACTACAACCAGTTCAGCGGGCGCTACGACTTCTCCAACTCGCAGTTTGCCATCCTGGCGCTGCGCGAGGCGGCCCTGGCCGGCATCGAGATCCCCGACAGCGTCTGGGCGAAGGCCCAGAAACTCTATTTCCAGCGCCAGCAGCAGGACGGGTCCTGGAACTACGGCGACCCGGGCAACGGCGACATCGGCGGCCACGTGCCCGGCTACGGATCGATGACCGCGGCCGGCCTGGCCTCGGTTTTCATCACGGCCGACAACCTGGACCTCAACAGCGGCTGCCCGTGCCGGGGCGGCGTCTCCACCAAGACGCGGGGCGACCTGGAGCGCCGCATCGACACCTGCCTGACGTGGCTCTCGCAGCAGTTCCGCGTCGACAGCAACCCGAAACATCCCAGGGCCGAGCATCATTATTACTGGCTCTACGGCGTGGAGCGCGTGGGCATCGCCGCCGGATTCAAGTACTTCGGCGACCACAACTGGTATCGGGAAGGCGCGGAGTGGCTCGTCAAGAACCAGCAGCCCAACGGCGCGTGGGGCGACCTGCCCGACACCTGTTTTGCCATGCTCTACCTCTACAAGGGCCGCGCGCCGATCCTCTACGAGAAACTCGAGTTCAGAGCCGCCGACGGCAGGACCGACCAGTGGAACAACCATCGGCGCGACCTCGCCAACCTGACGAACTACATCGAGAAGAAGAAGGAACAACTGTTCCACTGGCAGATCGTGAACCTGCGCGCCCCGGTTGCCGAACTCCACGAGGCGCCCGTGCTGTACCTGACGCCGGAGGCGCCGCCGGGCTTCACCGACGACGAGAAGAAGAAACTCCGGCAGTTCACCGACACGGGCGGCACCATCCTCGTGGAGGCCTCCTGCGGCAACCCGGTGGTGCGCAAGTGGTTCGAGTCCTTCGCCGCCGAGGTCTGGCCGGAATGGCCCCTGAAGCCCCTCGGGCCCGACCACGGATCGTTCCAGGACCCCAACCCGCTGAAGCAGCGGCCGGAAATCCTCGGCATCAGCGACGGCGTCCGCACGTGCGTCTTCTACGCGATGGACGATGTCTCCTGCGCGTGGCAGACCAAGGCCGTGGCCTCCAAGGAGTACCTCTTCCAGTGGGGCATCAACCTGTTCACGTACGCCACGGACCATGCGCCGCTGCGCTACAAACTCTCGACGCCCGAGAAGGCCAAGACGGACCGCTACAACTTGCCCGTCAGGGGCGGCGACAAGACGACCCTCCAGGTGGCGCGCCTCAGGTACGAGGGCACGGCTTGGACCGCCGGCTGCAACTACAAGGGCTTCGATCGCGTGGTCACAGAACTGTCCAGGAAGGCCAACGTTGCGCTGAAGGTCAATGAAGCAGGCGCGAGCGCCGGGGACCTGAAGGACGTCGATGCGGCCTACCTCGTCGCAACCGGGCCGATCGGGCTCTCAGACGCCGACCGCCAGGTGCTGAAGAACTACCTGGCCAAGGGCGGGTTCCTGTGGATCGAGGCCGCCGCCGGGTCGCCTGCGGCGGACACCGAAATCCAAAAACTGGCCGCTGCGGCCGGGTGGCAACTGAAGCCCCTGCCGAAGGAACATCCCCTCGTCACGGGCCTATTCAAGAAGGCCCTCGGGTACAACCTCTCGACGGGCGTCCAGTTCAGCCGCGTCCTGAGGGTAACAAGGCTCGGCCCCCGCGCTTACGCCGATTTCAGCGGCATCTACCAGAACGGTAAACTGGTGGGCGTTTACAGCCCGTTTGACGTGGTCTATTCCACGACCGGCTACGAAGCCTACGGACGCCGGGGCTACAGCCAAGAGGATGCCCTGGCCGTGGCGACCAACCTCATCCTGGCCCTGACGGACCGCGCCAACCTGGAGTAAGGAGGTTCCAAGTTCCAGGTTTCAAGTTCCAAGTTGAAAACGGCGGCGCAAACGGGCCGTTCACTTGGAACTTGGAACTTGAAACTTGGAACTCCAAGGAGTGTACGATGAAACGGGTGTGTCGAAAGGGACCGCCCTGGGTCGCCGCGGCGACCCGTGGCCGGCTGGTGGCCCTCGCGGCGATGGTCGCCGTTGCGGGGCTCCTGCCTGCCCCCGTCCTCGCCGTGACGGACGCCGACGTGATCAAAGCCCTCGACGCCGGGCGCGAGTACCTCATCAAGCAGGCCGAGCCCGACGGATCCTTTGGCGGCAAAGGCGGCGAAACCGGCCCGGCCGGCATCTCGGCCCTGGTGTTCATGACGCTCGCCTACATGGGCGAGCACCCCGCCAACCGCCCCTACATGGCCAAGGGCCTGGACTTCCTCCTGGACCAGGATGCCGACGCGGGTTTCGGCGGCCGGCAGGGCTATGCCGCCCCCATCCGCGTCATGGGCTTTTCTTACATCCACAACAAACTGCTGGGCGACAAGCGGACCACCGTCCGCAAGATGATGGAACTGGACATCCAGCGGTTCATCATGGGCCAGGCCACCAACGGCGGCTGGCGCTATGCCCTCCGGGGCGGAAACGACTATGACTTCTCCGTCACCCAGTGGCCCATCCTGGCCATGCGCGAGGCCAACCTGGTGGGCATCGAGTTCCCCACCGACTGCCTCCTGAAGGCCCGTAAACTCTACTACGACAACCAGAACCAGGATGGCGGGTGGAATTACACGACCGGCGAATCGTACGGGTCGATGACGGCGGCGGGGCTGGCGTCCCTCTTCATCATCAACGACGTGCTCGACCCCTCCAGCGGGTGCCCGTGCGCGGGCGGCAAGAGCCG
>Ga0315279_10004294_pt1 | contig 19201 bp, 33 predicted proteins | sample YL17G06_20_MG_FD_203694 | JGI IMG/M metagenome (GOLD analysis project Ga0315279, IMG submission 203694) | Sediment microbial communities from Yellowstone Lake, YNP, Wyoming, USA - YL17G06_20 | ecosystem: Environmental > Aquatic > Freshwater > Lake > Sediment | place: USA: Wyoming | collected... | reverse complement strand
ATAGCATATTCCGCCGGTCCAATCCCCAGTGCGGCGCGCAGCGCCTCGACCGTGTAGGTCAGCGGCAGGGCGCGCGCCAGGATTTGCAGTCCCTGTGGCAGCGCCGCAACCGGCACGAACACGCCGCCCAGGAACATCATCGGAAAGCGAACGAAGTTCGCCAGCGTCTGCGCCTCGAAGATTTCGCGAACCGCCACCGAGACTAACGCGCCCAGCGCGGAAAAGGCTGCCGCCGAAAGCAGCAGCGCCAGGATGAGCAGCAGCCAATTGACGCCGCTCACACCGAAGACGGCCAGCATGATCCCCAGCACCACCAGCGTGACCGTCAGCCCAAAGAACATCCCGCCGAGCAGCTTGCCTGCCAGCAGCGCCGGCAGACGCACTGGCGCTAATAACAGCCGCTCCAGCGAACCAATCCGCCGCTCGAACACGATGACGATGGCCTCCATCGAGCTGGTGCCGAAGAGCAGCGTCAACGCCAGCAGTCCGGGCACAAGTTCGCGCAAATCACCCGGGTTGCGGATGGCAAAGGCCAGCACGAAGGCGAAGGGGAGAAGGATGCCCCAACTGATGTTCGGCGGCTTAAAATAGTAAGCGCGCAGGTCTTTCAAAGCGATGTAATACATACCTCGCAGGTCATCCGCCAGCATTGCCCGGCTCCTTTCCGCCTTTTTCGGCCAGCATGATTTCACGGTCCAGGCCAGTTAGCCGGACGAAAACATCTTCCAGCGTCGGGCGGATTGTGTTGAGAGCCAGCAAGCGCCGCCCTTTGGCCTGTGCCAGTCCCGTTTGTACCGCCTTCGCAACATCGCGGTCTTCGAACCGGTGGATCTCGACACCGCCGGTTTCGCTTTCGAACGTAATTTCAATGATGTTGGTGTTTGGGGCTGTCTTTTTCAGCCCCTCCACCGTATCCAGTGCAACAATCTGCCCCTGAACGATAATGGCAATGCGATCGCACAACCGCTCTGCTTCTTCCATGTAATGCGTGGTCAGGAAAACCGTCACGCCCTGGTCGCGCAGTCCGGCGATCATCTTGCGCAGGGAACGCGCATTCATCACGTCCAGGCCGGTCGTCGGTTCGTCCAGAAAAATCAACGGTGGACGGTGCGCCAGCGCGGCGGCGATGGTTAGGGCACGCTTCATGCCGCGCGAGAGTTTGGCAAACGGGGTGTCGCGTTTCTCGCCCAGCCGGAAGCGCTCCAGTAGGTCGGCGGTGCGAGGCTGCCATTCTGAGCGTGGCACGCCGTATAACTGCATGGAAAACTCCAGATTGCCGTAAGCAGACAGCTCATCGTACAGATTCGACCTTTCCGGTACCACGCCAATCTGCTTTTTTATGCGGGTCACATCCTGGAACAGGTCGAATCCCAGAATGCTGGCCCGCCCCGAGGTGGGTTGTGTCAACCCGGTGAGCATGCGGATCGTGGTCGTTTTGCCAGCCCCGTTGGGGCCCAGGAAACCGAAGATTTCGCCAGGCTGCACCTGAAAACTGACGTGATCTACAGCCACCACCGGTTTTGCCCCACGCTGGCCCTGCTCATAAACTTTGGTCAGGTCCTCGACTTCAATGGCGTTGGACATTTACTTTGCCTCCAGTTCTGCCAGAACATCATCCCTGCCCCGCGCCGCTGTCCTCACGAAGGATTCCCTGCCCAGGAACAATCGCTGGCGTTCGAGCGGCGCGCTGGTGATCGGCGAGGAACTCAACTGGGTGGCGTGACAGCGGATGGCGGCCAGCTTCGCCTCCCATGTTTCGGAGATGTCCACTGCCAGTGTGATGGCCTCGTCCGGCACGGCCCGTATCTGGGTCATCCCCAGCTTTTCGGCGAGCGATAAGGGCACAGCCAGGGTGTAGAGGACGTTCACGGCTTCGGCGCGGCGGAAAGCTTCGGCGGTGCATTGGCCAATGGCGACATGGTCAGGATGCCCGGAAATGCCGTCCGGCCCAAAGGTGAGCATAACCTGGGGATGCACTTCGTCCACCATAGTAAGAATTTCGGCGACGATGGTTTCTGGATCAATTTCTGATAAACATCCATCCTGGTAATCCAGCAGGTGCGGCGGTTCGATGCCCAAAGCGGCGCAGGCGCAGCGCAGCTCACGTTCACGTACAGCAGGGAGTTCATCAGGCGAGCAAAGAGGAGGCTCGCCGCACGAACTGGCCTGGCCGCGCGTGGCCGTCAGCACATGGACGGGCACGCCGCGCCGGGCCAGCAGCGCCAGCGTCCCGCCGGGGCGGTAGGATTCGTCATCCGGGTGGGCGAAGACGGCCAGCAGCGCGGGTGGGTAGCCAGCCATTCTCTTCCTGTTCACGGAACCTGCACGGCCAGCAGGCGCATACGCTCGGCAGCAACAATGCTGCGAACGAAGCCGGCCGGTACGACAACCACCGAGCCGGTCTTCAGCCCTGCCTGCTCGTCCGCCACGTGCAGTTGACCGCTGCCTGCCATCACCGAATACAGAACCCGCGCGCTCATGACGCACGGACCAATGGCCTGGGCCGGCTCAAGACACAGGAGCAGCGCCACCAGACCTTCAGACTGATAAAGGACAATGGGCTGCACTTCATCCGCCGAAATCTTTTGCATGGTCTCGACCTCAATCACTTGAATGGTCATTAGTAATTTTCCTCCTAATTGTTTATGTTTCACTTGACTACTAGCGCGGAAGAAAAAGGTACAGCCCGGTGACAGAATGGTTAGCATGAGTATTTGCTGCGTTCGCTTGCGAGTAGCTCCAATGAAAAGGCTATTTGCGCAAGTCTGCCAACATTTCTTCAACAGCCTGTACTTCCTTCTTCAGCTCGCTCAGATAGGATTCTAGATCAGCAATCTATTCGGCCTTCGTCTTGAACCTGCGATGGAAATGGCGGTTATCGCAATTGCCCCCCCTGCCATAGTGGCACTCACCACCGCATTCCTCCCCGCATTGGCACGCGCCTCCGCAGCCTTCATGATTGTCGTGAGAATCTCCACAATTACACATCGTTTAACTCCTTCCTTCTGGAAAACGGTTTTGATATTCCGCCAGGAGATCATCCAATCTTTGGCGGGTCTTTCGGATATCAACCACCCAGGTATGTAAATGATCCAGCCCCACGTCGGTCAACTCATACACGCGCCGGGCCGGGCCGGCGTTGCTGGTATCCCAGGATGAACACACTAGGCCATCCTCTTCGAGAGAACGCAGCGTGCGGTAAAGGCTGCCGGGATCGGGAGAATCACCCTCTTGGCCGAGGATTTCCATCAACTCATAACCGTGAGATTTTTTATGCGCCAGGGCGAGCAGCAAACGGGGTTGGATCATGCCGCGCAACCGGCCTCCCATGCAGCGACAGCCAGATTGTCCAGTGTGATTGCCTTCGCACATAGCCTACCTCTTCTTGTATATATATGCTAATAGCATATATTATAACACAACCTATAGAAACGAACGGCCAGTGGGTGGTTAACAAAAACTCACTTTGCCTCACCCGATAAAATCGCCTCAACCTGGCTTTGGGCCTGGATCAGATCGAGCGGAGCTTCGTCGCTCAAACCGACAGCCTGCTTCCAGGCAACCTCACCGGATGCATCCAACAATACCAATGCCGGGGCTCGCGCCACGCCATATTGCCGGGCCAGGTCGGGACGGCGGTTGAAATCCAACCGGATCACGTTCAACCCGCTGGCTGCCGGAAACTGCCAGGCAGCCAGTTGTTGCTCGGCGATTTGCACCACCATCATCTGGCATTCGCAGCCGCGCGACAGCGTGAAGAAGACCAAAGCTGGTTGGCCGTGTAGTTCCAGCGGTGGGCTCGGCGCGAACCAGCCTTCCTGCACAGCCTTGAGCACCATCGGCCCCAGGAAAAGAGCCGCCAGCACGAGCAAAGCCCACCAACGCGGGGCACGCTTTGTCTACATCACGCCATCCATAAGAAATACAGCCCGACGCCAATCACAATCACGCCGCTGGCCTTTTCAATCACATCCGACCAGCGTCCCAGCTTTTGAAAGTTTTTCAGTACGCCGGTGAACATCCCGGCCAGCACCACCGGCACGCCGCGCCCCAAAGCGTAGATGAAAAGGAGGGCGGCTCCATACAGCAGCGCGCCTTTTGCCATCACGTAGGTCAATATGACTGCCAGCACAGGCGTAGCGCATTGCGAAGACACCAGCCCGGAGACGAGACCCAGCGCCAGCGCGCCAGGCGCGCCTTTGAGCGTGACTTTTTCGCGCAGTCCGCCCAGCCAGAGAGGCGTTTCGATGTGGATGAGGCCGAGCATGTTCAGCCCGATGACGAAACAAACAAACGCAACCAGGTAATACCACCAAGTGGTGGATGCGCCCACCAGCCCGCCGATGAGCGCGGCCGCCACGCCCAACAGCATGAAGGTCAGCGCCAGCCCGATGGCGAACATCAGCGAGAGCAAAAAAGCTCGGGCGCGCGGCAGGTCGCGCGAGCCACCCACGTAGCCCACCACCAGCGGAATCATGGCAACGTTGCAGGGCCCGATGCTGGTGAGGATGCCGCCCAGAAAGACGAGCGCGAAGGCCAGCAGGGAGGCGTTTTGAATAAGAGTGAAGTCAAAGTCCATGAGCGTTAATTTCCTGCTGCCAGTTTTTGTAGAGTATCGCGGAACTGGTCGGGCGGCATGACGCCGATGAACATCTGGTGCGCGCCGTTGCTGTCGTAAAAGACCAGGGTGGGGATGGAACGCAATCCTTCGCGGCGTAAAATGTTGGTGTTACGCTGGTCGTACACATCCACATCTATCAGCACCACCGAATCTTGGAATTCGGGATAGACATCCGCCACCACGCCCATCATCTCTTTGCAGGGAATGCAATCGAGCGAGTGCAGGAAAACGAAGGTTGGGCGGCCATCTTTGAGAGCCTGATCAAGTTGCGCTTCGAGTGAGGCGGCGGAGACGGAAGTATTATTGCTATTTTTCAAGGCGAAGACAGCAATCATTAAAAGAGCAATGCCCGCCAGAATCAACAGGGTGGGCGGTCCTTGTTTGCGGATGGGATGTTTGCGGATGGGACGTTTGCGTTTGAGCATTATTCATCCTCCGATTGGGCAAACTGACGGAGTACTGGGAGAGTGCCGAGAAGCAGGAGCAGGGTCACAATGACCGCCGAAGTGAGACACCAGATGCACACGGCTTTGATGACGAAGGGTTCGAGATAGGTGAGATAGAGCGAGAAAATCACGGCGAAGAATGCCATGCCAAAATATCCAATAGCGGCGGGCTTTTCGAATCTGGGAAGATATTTGCGCGCCAGCCAGGCGGCGAGCAGACCAAGATAACCGAGCAATCCGAACACGCCGACAGGCAGGACTTCGAACAATTTGGCATAGCGGCTGGATTGCACAGCGTTGCAATCGCCTACCGGGCCGCACATCGCTTCGACCGCTTGGGTCTCGACGTAGGAAAGATAGGCTGCCACGCCAATGCCGATCACGATGAGCGCCGGAATAAGCCAGTCAGCCCAGGCGGGCAGGGAGAAGGTCTTGCCGAGGGCAAAGACAATCAGGCTGTATATCAACGCCGCCGCCATGAGCGCCATGATGACAATTGCCAGTGCGAAGCCATTGGAGCGTATTGCCGCAGGCGCGCCTGCATCGGTATCGGCTGTCGAGGTAGCAGGAGCAGGAGTGATCGTCGTGCCGGGGCGCGGCGGCAGGCGCGGAAAGTCCGTGCCCCCCGTTTGCAAGTATCCCTGAACCAGGTCTGCCAGCCTGGCAGGGATCTCCTCGACCATTAGCACCTTGTCTCCAATGATCAGGAGGGGTAAGTCCACCGCCTCCTTTGGAACGCCGTACCCTGCGGCAACTTGATAGAGGTATTCCACATCGGCAGGGGTGACCACGTCCACGGTCTGCACTTCGAACTGACTGCCGTATTGTTCCATTAGCGGCCCCAGCCCTCGCGCCGTAACCAGTTGGCAGTCGCGGCAATCCAGCGTGGTGAACAGAATCGCTCTCACCACTGCGCCGCTCATCGTGGGGGGGGTCGGTGGGGTCGGCGTGGTCTGGGTAAGAAAATCGTTCAAGTTGGGGATGAGCGGCCAGTCCACGCCGCCCTGGGCGAGATAACGCTCGATCAGGCCGGGCAGTTCGGCGGGGATCTGGGCTGAGCCGATCAGGACCTGTTCACCGATGACCAGGAACGGCACGACCACGCGCTCGCGCGTGATGCCATAAGCCGCTGCGACTTCGTACAGGCGATCCCAATCATCCATGTTGACGACTTCAATCAGCAAGATTTCTAACTGTTTGCCATATTTCTCGCGCAACGGCGGCAGAACGTTTTCAAGCACCTCGTTGCAGTTCGGGCAGCCGTCCATCCAGAATAGTACGGCGCGTACGACCGGCTGTGGAGTTGACGCCGCCTGCGATAGTCCCTCGTCACAGATGTGGCAGGACTTTATGGTCGGGGTAGGGCGTTCCTGCGCCTGGGCGGGTTGCACTACAGTCGCAGCCAGTGCCAGGAAGCCGGTCAACAAGCTCAGCAGGATGATGGCGCGAGAAAGTTTCAAGAAATTCTCCTATGCTCGAAATGCCTGCGCCAGGGTGGAAAATTCCACGCCCAACGGAAGATTGATTTCATCGGCGATCTCGGCAAAATAGCGTTTGACCGGCGTTAGAGCCGCCTCGCGTTCGGTGATGCGCGGGTGCTGGTACACCTGCCTCTTCAGGGTATTGAAGTCGTCAATCTCGCTGCGCTGAAGCATTTCGCCGCGCTGTTGGCGGGCGATCAGCTCTTCGTACATGGCGAGCGTGCGCTTTTCCAGGTCAGCGGCTTCGGGGTCAGCCTGGAATTCAGCCAATGCTTTAAGGTATTTCTGCACCGGTTCGCTGGCTTGCAGGGCTTCGCCCAGGGTGCGGGCAGTGACTTGCAGTTCTTCGGTTAACATGGTTCGATCTCTTGAAGGGAATTATCCGCCGCAGCCGCAACCGCTGCGTTTGGCGTTGGCGGCGAAGGGAACCCCCGCTGCCTGGCTGATGACTTCGTCCACTGCGTGGAACAGGCGGGTAATGGCCTCTTCTGGCTGGCGATAGGCACGGATCGAGGGTAGCGATTCGAGTTCCGCTTGCAGGGTCTCCGTCGCCGCCTGGTGCTCGAGGAGGTCGCCCCTGCCCCATTGCAGCGCGGTATTGTGCTCGCGGATTTTCACCGAGAGTTGCTGCACCTCGGCATTATTGTTGACTTCCTTGAGGGCTTTCAGGAAAGCCTGGTATTCAGGCATGTCGGATAGCAGTTTGCCCAGCGCCGAGGCGGCCTGGACAGCCGTTTGATCCCTTGCGGCGGGCAGGATGGGTGGAATGTAGCTAACAGAAGGTTGTGAGTTCATTGTTCCTCTCAAAATGGTGAATTAACTACCCGGTTCCAAAAAAACCAGTTGACTTTCGGCAGCCGGGAAAATATTGGCTTCGACTTCCAGGGCCTTGAGAATGGCGGCCGGGATGACGCAACTGTTGCGGCAGACGTGCTCATTAGCCATTTGGTAAACCTGGGTGTCCAGGAGCGAGGTGCTCATCTCGTGGGCGATGTCCAGCATCTTGAGCACCTCGGCCAGTTTCTGGATGTGCTCGCAGGTGGTGACGAACTCGATTGCCACGTGTGTCATATCCGTGCGGCGCGCCTCGATGGTGGTTTCCTGGTTGCATTGTCCGGCTTTGACCCAGATCATACTCATTAAGATCTCCTTAACTTTGCAGCAAGTGTTTCATTTTCAGGAGCGCTTGAATATTCGGCGGGCACAGGCCATATTCTTGCAAGCGGGCATACAATAGTTCCAGCATACGCTGGCTCACTTTGAGAAAAGTCCCGGTATCTCCCAACCTTGCCAGGTCGAAGGCTGCCACCGAAACTGACTCCAAGGCCAGGCTGATACTCCCAAACGGTCTGGACGCATCCAGGCAGCCCATCCGAAAGGCTCGCCGGGCAAGCTCAACTCGACATGGCCTTCCCCGCTGCATTGCCCTGTTTCCGTGTTGACGATCAAATGCAAATCCACCTGCCCCTCACGCAATAAGAATCGCCGCTCATCCCGACCATCGGCTGAAAGGATATTCTGATCGGGAACATATTCATAGACGCGCCCACATCCCGCCAGCATTCTAAGTTCCGCTTCGCTCAAGAATGTAGCCAGCGGACTGTTGCGCAGGGTTTGAATGACTTTGCCGCTCATTACACTTTACCTATCACAGTAATTCATGCCAGCGCTCCTGGGGCAATTTCAGTACAAAGACGGGACAGAAGCCGTGAATGGCGGTCACATTGTTTTGTTTGCAGATTTCGAGCGCGGCCTCGGTCTCGGTGCCGGGGGGCATCCAGAAATACGGAATTTCAAGCACGCTGCAGGCTTCGGCAATTTGGGCGCTGGCCGAGGCCGGGGCGGCGGTGACGACGACATCAGGAATATTTGGCAGGTCGTCCAGGGAGCAGTAGCAGGGCTGGCCATCAATGGCCTTATATTTCGGATTGACGGGCATGGCGTTATGACCATGCGCTCTGAGCGCCTGGAGGAGTTCGTTTCCATACTTGGAAGGGTCCTGCGAGGCGCCCACCACGGCAAAAGTGTGTGAGGTTTGAAGTAGAGACGCAATCAGGCTGATGCTTGTGACTTCCTTTTGCGGAACTGAACAGCCCAATCGGTGAGGGTGTAATCCGGCATTTGCGGGAAGCCGATGTCGAAGGGCGTAGGGTAAGCAGCGGTTTGAGTCGTGCCGCGCAGTCCTTCCAGAATTTCAGGAATGAGCGCCACCGGGAAGCCGACGGTCAATTCATCGTCCTGCGCCATGCCGGTCTTGCGGTCACCAAAACAGGGGATTGCCAGTGAAAGATCTTGCGTGTTGTAGGTGTTCGCCAGCGTATCAGCGCACAGGCTGTATTCGCCACCGGTGGAAAAACCGGCGCGCCCGCCGCGCTTCCACAGGTAAGATTGAACGATGCGCATGATCTGGCTGGTGTTGCCATACACGACCACGATATCCGGCTCGAACGTCAGACGATCGAGCGGCGCGGAAGCGATGGCTTTGATTTTTCCGGGTGGAATGCGCGGCACCAGGTCGGTGAAGCGCTTGGCCGATTCCAAGTCAGCGTGCAGCATGGCGGCAATTTTACCGGAACGCATGTTCTCGGGCGGTTCCATCATTCCAACTGCCACAGCGCCGATGACGCAGGCCATGTCTTCCAGGGCAAAGTACATCGCACGCCCATAATAGCGGGTGAGCGCAGTAATTTGGCATACATTCATCGGGTTCGCTGGGTGCATGGCTTTTGGCGGACGTTCATCCAGGTTGTCGTAGAACTTGACGCCAAAGGGGAAGGTCTTTGGCCGGATGGATGTCATCACTTCTTTGTATAGTTCGAGATAAAGTTCCTGTGACATATTATCCTTCTTTCTCAACCGGAGACAGGAGTACGTTTTTTGACGTCATACTTTTCAGGGTCGGCTTTGAGCATATTCTTGGATTGGGTAACCACCTTGTTTTTCTTGATGACCTGACGAATATAGCCCTGGGAGGGGAATTCGATGGCATCTTGCGTGCAGATAGTGGCGCAGGTGGTGCAACCGACCATGCAGGCCTGCGGGGCTACGACGACCGGCTTGTTGGTCTCGTAATCGAAGGCATAGACGTTCTTGCCACAGGATGTGACGCACAGACCGTCGCCGATGCAGCGCTCGGTGACAACAGTGGGGAACCAGGGAATGTCTTTGCGGGGTATCCCATGCCACATTTCATCTTTTGCCATTTCAAGCCTCTTTTCGCTAATGCAACTTCTCGACGTGATCTTCGAGACTGCCCGCCATGAAAGACTGTACGGCCTCGTCAATGTTGGCTACATCCGTAACCACTGGACGGATATTGGCCTGTTTCATGCTTTCGTACGCGCCGGCACCCATGCCGCGCGCCAATAGAACCTCGCAATCCGCGATGGCAGTCACCATGCGGGCGTGACGGTTCTGGGCGGCGGGATCGAAGCCGTGCCCGCGCGGGTCTTCCCCGTGCGCTTCCTCGTGGGTCTCCCCGCTAAACTGGTTGTGTCCCATCTTGTCGCGTTTCTCGCGCGCGATGATTTTCCCATTTTCAACTGTCACGACCACATAAAACGGGGCGCGACCAAAGTGCTGGCTGATGGTCACGCCATCTTCAGAAACAGCGGCGATTTTCATTTTTATTCTCCTTCTTTCTTTTGGGTTTTAACGCTGATGGCATCCATCGTTGCATCCTGTTGGATAGTATCCTTTATCATCGCCAGGCTCCTGGCAAAAACACCGACAATGACCGGTTTCAAGATGATAAAAGCGGACATGATGGCCGAGTAGAGAGGCTGGGCGATCAGGCCTGACGAAAACAAGAGATTTTCGCTGACCACGCTGGTGCTGAATTTTGCCGTCAATCCCACGCCCATGACGAGCGACTGGCGCTTGCCAAGAATTTTTTGGAACAACAAGTAGGATACCAACAGGCGCGAAAGCAACGAAATGGCAATGATGATGAGTATCAACAGCGGGTAGGATAAAAGGGCATCCAAAGACATTGCGCCGCCCAGGCTGAGAAAGAAAAACGGCCCCAAGAAAATGTTGCCCACAAAAAAGATGGGTTTCTTGTACTGTTGGACGAATTTTTCCGGTAGAACTTGCTTGACAGCAATGCCGCTGAAGATAGCCGCGATAACCCCCATGTTTTCGAACCCTCGCGAGCCAAAATAAATAAAAGCGAAAATAATCATAAAGATCAGAAAGGGGATCACGAATGATTCGTTTTGCACTCTTTCCAGATAACGGCGGGTAACCTTGCCCACTTGGGATAAGAGAATCGTTACCAGCAATATCCCAGATAGAGTCAGCACGATGGTCAATGAACTCTGCGAGGCAGCGTTGTGAGAACCCCCGGCGGCGAGCGCAGGTAAGGCGATAACAAGCGCCAGGGCTAGGACTTCAAAAATGTCGTCGAACACCCCTATCCCCAGCGCCAGTTGCCCAAAGCGAGTCTTTTCGAGTCCAAACTCCTTCAGGATGGCGAGCAGCACTACTTCGCCCACGGTGCCAAAAGCGATTCCGGCGATCAACGCGACGATGAAAGAATGGCTCACGAATTCCGGAAACACAAAGTAGAAAAACAGGGCTAGAAGGAAGCCTTCGGTCAACGTGAGCAGGATGTCACCGCCCACGATGTAGCGCCCTAATTTTCGGATTTGCTCAAGCTCCAGATCGATGCCGATGGTGAAAAGGAAAAACAACATACCCATTTTTGACAAGAATCGGAACGTTTCGCTTGTCATCACGCCCTGAAATAGACCCAATCCAGAGAGAGCCATCCCAAACACGACAACGGTGAACATCCACGGCATGCGCAAGTATTTGTTGATTGCATATCCTATCGTGGCAATCACAAGACAAGTCAAAGTTGCGAGCAGAAAAATATCCATTTTTGAATTTCCTTAAGTTGAATAGGTTTCGCTGTTTTTTTTCCCCGCCCGAAGGCGGTGAGCCCCAGGCGCGCAAAGGTCATGAATAATTGTTTGAGGGTCGGCTGCGGATTCAGGAGTTCACCCATATCCCCAGGCGGTCGTTGACGATGGCTTCGTCCAGAGTGAGAATTGGATTTCGCATGGTGATTTCCTGTTCCACAACCTTTACCCACACCGACGGCGCAATGCAGCCTCGACTTTTTTGATGAAGACCTGTAGCATGAAATGCTGGATTTCCTTCGGGTCATTTCGTTGAGCCACTTGAAGTAACTGGCGCACTTCCGCTTCTTCCAGGATGACCAGTGTCTTTTCGATTTGTTCTTTGGCCATACCAGCCTCCTACAGGATGCTCAACAACGCGGCGGCGGCTTCATTAATCTCATCCGCGGTTGTGAAATAGCCAGGGCTGAAGCGCAGCGCACCGGTCTCCAGCGTGCCAGCGGTGCGATGTGCCTGGGGTGCGCAATGTAGTCCGGCGCGGGTTGCGATATCGAAGACTTGATCGAGTACCGCGGCAAGTTGATCGGGTACATACCCCTCGACAGTTACAGATGCAATCGCCGTGCGTTGGGACAGGTCTGGCGGACCGATAACTATCAGGCCTGGCGCCTCGCGCAGCGCGTCGATCAGCAAAGCGGTCAAAGCCATCTCGTGCTGGCGGATCTGCTCTATCCCTTGTTCCAACACAAAGCGCACCCCGGCCAGCAGGCCGGCGATACCGCCCGCGTTCTGCGTTCCGGCTTCCAAGCGCAAGGGAAGCGCCTCTGGCATGGTCTCCGGCGCTGATTCCGCCCCTGATCCGCCCTCGACCCATGTATCCAACGCAATGTCAGGGCGGATGACCAGCCCGCCTGTACCATGAGGACCGAACAGTCCCTTGTGGCCTGGAAAGGCCAGCAAGTCTATGTTCATTGCCGCCATGTCAATCGGATACGCGCCAGCCGTTTGCGACGCGTCCACCAGGAAGGGGATGACATGCTTGCGGGCCAGTGCACCGATCTCGGCCACGGGCAGGATCGTCCCCAGCACATTGGAGGCGTGCAACGTGGCAATCAGCCGCGTGGTCGGTCGGATGGCTGCTTCCACGTCGGCAAGTGCAAGAGTACCGCCCCGGGCGCAGGGGACGGCTGTCACCGCCACCCCGCGCCGCTCCAGCGCTTTGAGCGGACGCCACATGGCGTTATGCTCGATGGAGGATGTGATGACGTGGTCGCCCGGAACCAGTAGACCTTTCAGCGCCATGTTAATTGCCTGGGTGGCGTTCATGGTGAAGGCCACGCCCGCCAAGTCCGGCGCATGGAATAGTTCGGCTATGGCAGAGCGTGCCTGGTCAGCAATGTGCGCGGCTTCCTCCTCGCGCCGATGGCCGCCGCGCCCGGGGGTTGCGCCCAATTCCCGCATGAAATGATCTACTGCCTGGTAGACTGCCTCTGGTTTGGGCCAACTCGTGGCAGCGTTATCCAGGTATGCGCTCATGGTTTTCTTCCTCCGCAAGCATATCCAAGGCGATGCCGCGCTGCAGGGCGGCGGCACACACGCGCGAGACCAGCACATCCCGGAAGAAGGCAACCGTGCCATCTCCATCGCGATCTATGGCAATTCGCTTCAGTTCGATCACCTCCGGCGGTTCGAGCATTATCCAGATTCGCCGCGGGGCAGATGGCGGTTTGCTCATAAATGGCTCTCTTAATTCAACATGGCTTTCAGCTGAAATGATTCTTGAGGAAGGCCAGCGCAACTTCAGCGTCTTCGTCAAGCAGGATCTGCAAGAACTCAATGATCTCTTCATCTTCCGTCTTCAGGTTGATAGCCTTTTTCATATGTTACTTTCCTTGTCTAACTGTTGTACGCTCAGGTTGGCAGTTGAAGCGCTTCTTGCAGCCAGCCTATGACTTCGTCTGTGTGGGGGAACCGTCCCACACAGACCAGCCGGTCATTCACAACCAGGCTGGGATAGATGATCACTGGCGTAACCTTTTCAATCTCAGTGCGTTCCCGCACTTCATCAATCTCCACCAGCAGATCGGGATATTCTCGGCCCAGGACAGCCTGCGCAGCCAGTACCGCCCGCCGAACGGCATAGCGTTGAGGAGTCTTATGACTGAGTATTTTGACGCCGATTCTTATCATCCCTCAACGGCTGAAAAGAATCTCTTCTTCAACCAGAGCGCCACGTTGACCAGCCCGATCATCACCGGCACCTCCACCAGCGGCCCAATGACCGCTGCGAAGGCTTGCCCCGATGAAATCCCAAACACCGCCACTGCCACGGCAATCGCCAGTTCGAAGTTGTTGCTGGCCGCCGTAAACGAGAGCGTGGCCGTCTTCTTGTAGTCCGCGCCGACGGCTTTGCCCATCAGGAAACTGACCAGGAACATGACCACGAAGTAGATAAGCAACGGGACGGCAATCCGCACCACGTCCAGTGGAACCGTGATGATTTTTTCGCCTTTCAGACTGAACATGACCACGATGGTAAAGAGCAGCGCTGCCAGCGTCATTGGGCTGATCTTGGGAATGAACTGCTTGTGATACCACTCTTTTCCCTTGATTTTGACCAGGATCAACCGCGTGAAGAATCCGGCCAGGAAGGGGATGCCGAGATAAATGAATACGCTTTTGGCGATTTCGCCGATGGTGATGTCCACAATGGAACCGGTCAGACCAAACCAGGTGGGCAGGACGGTGATGAAGACGTAGGCATACACGCTGTAAAACAGCACCTGGAAGATGCTGTTGAAAGCCACTAATCCGGCGGCATATTCGGCATCGCCCTTGGCCAGTTCGTTCCAGACGATGACCATGGCAATGCAGCGCGCCAGGCCGATGAGGATCAGGCCGGTCATGTATTCGGGGTAACCGCGTAGGAAGACAATGGCGAGGACGAACATCAGCACCGGGCCGATGATCCAGTTCTGCACCAGCGAGAGTCCAAGCACCTTCCAGTTGCGGAAGACATCCCCCAGTTCCTCGTAGCGGACTTTGGCCAGCGGTGGGTACATCATCAGGATCAGACCGATGGCGATGGGAATGTTGGTTGTCCCGACCGAGACGGCGGTGTTGAAGGTTTGCACGGCAGCAGGGAAAAGGAAGCCGATGCCGACGCCAAGTGCCATCGCCAGGAAAATCCACAGGGTCAAGTAGCGGTCGAGGAACGAGAGACGTTTGGTGGTGTTGTTTTCTTGGGTCATCAGGGCCTCCATAATGTTGGGAGTCCGACGACTAGAGTCGTCGGACGAATGCCGAAGTCAGGAGACTTCGGACTCCAGTAATTTTACGATCTCGCGCGCGATGTCATCGCGCACTTTGCGAAAGTCGTCCATGTTGTCAGTTTTGGCCGGGTCCGGGAAGCCGATGTGGACGCGTTTCCCTTTTTCCAGCCAGACAGGACATTCCTCTGCCGTCGCGTCGCACACCGTCACAACCAAGTCGAAGTCAACGCCCCGGAATTCGTCCGCCCGTTTCGAACGACCCACATGCTGGATGCCGATTTCGGATAGCGCTGCCAACGCCTTTGGGTGAACGTGACCCGCAGGCCTGGTCCCCGCGCTGACGGCTTCCCACATCCCGCCCAGCCGGGCGTTGACGATCGCCTCCGCCATTTGCGAACGGCAGGAGTTGCCGGTGCAGAGAAAAAGCACTTTGCGTTTCATTTTTTAAACCAGGGCGTTGGCCAGAAACGTAGTGATCTCCGCCTCTCCCGGTACGCGGCCTGAGACAGCACCCTTCTCGTTGATGACCAGGCCGGGCGTCGAGATAATCGGTACCCGCATGATCTCAGCATAATGAGTCCTCTTGATGATTTTTTCATCCGAACTAAGGTTTGTGCCCGCGTCTTTCGTCAGATGGGTTGGCTTCTTGCAGTTTTCACAACCGGGGCCAGGAACTTCGAAAGTGGTCATATATACTCCTTGGTTAGATGAAAATAATGGAAATAATCAACCCACTTAGCACAACCCAGAGAATGTCCACTTTCAGTAACAGGGCAATCAACGCGCCGCTGGCGAGCAACAGGAGTTGCATGTTCCAGTGAATATTCCCGGCAAAGCGGAAGATGACCGTAAAGAGCAATCCCACGAATGAAGACAGTACTCCACTAACGGCTTTATTGAAAGAGGGGGAAGCCCGCAACCGGTCAAAAAAGGGGGCTATCCCGATTACCAACAAGAAGGATGGCAGGAAAATGCTGATGGTGGCGATCAGTCCACCGGCCGGCCCGTATAACAGGTAACCAATGAAAGTGGCCGTGATGACGATGGGACCCGGTGTCACCTGCCCAAGGACAATCCCATTCATAAAGGTTTGACCATCCATCCAGTGACGGACATCCACGATTTCATGCAACATCAAAGGAACGGACGCAAACCCCCCTCCAAAGGCTGTCAGATCGATCTTAAAGAGCAGAATGGCCAGGTTAAACAAATCACGATTGAAAATTAAGAGCAATAAGAAACCCACGAGAGTGATTGATAAGAGCAACAATAATGTTCTGATCGATACGGGTATTCGGACGGTAGAAGCAGTCTCTTGTTGAGCAGATTGTTTTGATTTGATCAGTACCAGCCCAACGATCGCGGCCAGGAAAATCACGGAGAATGGATTCACGTTCAGCCCGAATAATGCAGCCGCAAACCCGGCAATGAGGAAATGTTTCCAGGTTTTAAGTGTGGTTCTACCGAATGACACGGTCGCATTGGCAACGATAGCTACAATGATCGCTTGAAGGCCCTTGAAGGCCGAAACCACTATGGGAAGGCTGTGAGTATAAGTAAATAGGGCTGCGAATGTCATCATCAAAAGGAATGCTGGAAGACCAAAGCCAATGTAACAGATAGCCGCCCCGATGACCCCTCGGGTTTTCAGTCCGACGTAAGCCGTGGTCTGCATGGCAGTCGCTCCGGGTATCATCTGGCAAAGTGCAACTCCGTCGTCAAAAGTCTCCGCATTTAGCCAATGTTTTCGGTCTACAGACACTCTACGAATATAAGCGATCATGGATGGGCCGCCGAAGGCGGTAAGCCCCAGGCGCGCAAAGGTCATGAATAATTGTTTGAGGGTCGGCGGTGGGTTCAAGATTTCACCCATATTCCCAGACGGGCATTGACGATGGCTTCCGCCATCTGCGATCGGCAGGAATTGCCGGTGCAGAGGAACAGGACTTTCTTTTTCATTCCGTCATCAGCGCGTTGGTCAGGAAGGTGATCACCTCGGCCTGCGAGGGGACGCGGCCTGCACAGACAACTTTCTCATTGATGACCAGCCCGGGCGTGGACAGAATTTTGTAGGCCATGATGTCGGCGTAGTCGGTTACTTTGACGATCTCGGCCTCAATGGCCAGGTCGGCAATGGCTTTGCGGGCTACGGATTCGACATTCTTGCAGTTGGCGCAACCCGGCCCAAGAACTTTGATGGTTAACATAAATCGGCTCCTTTTTCTGTGTGAATTGGATGTGAATAATGTTTTAGATTCTCTCCATTGCTCAAATCAAAAACGAAGACACATCAGGGTTGTTTCTCTTCTGCGGGCAAAAACTGCTCAACGGCATCCAGGGCATGCGCGGCATAAATCGATCCCGGGCCTCCGCCCATCAGGATCCCCACACCAATCGTTTCCAGCAATTCCTGGCGGGTAGCGCCGGCCGCGATGGCATCGTGAACATGATAGGCAATACAACCTTCGCAGCCAACAACAATGCTGATCGCCAGCGCCATCATCTCTTTGACTTTGCTGCTGAGGGCGCCCTCCTCAACGGCTTTTTTGTGCAGACGGGCGAAACCGGTCATCGGACCGGGAATCTCGCTCCCAAGTCGAGCAAGGCGCTCTTCAAAGGATTTGTGCATTTCAACGTAGTTGGTTTTCATCATCCGTCCTTTCCGGCGATCACCTCAATCTGCGGTTCAATGATCAACTCGGATTTCACGGAGTTCGCCACCAGGCTGTATTTGCGAGCCGCTTGCAGGGCACGTTTGGCGCGCGCTTCAACGGCCTTGGGGTCTTCGTCCCCCGCGGCGATGCGGATGATCGGCCAGAAGCGCAGGTGGGTGAAAATCTCGGTGAGGTCCAGCTCGATCAGTTTGGTGCCTTCTGCCCGGCAATCGTATGAGAGCAGGTTGAGCTTGAAGCGCTCCGTGGCCCAGATGAACATCATCATGATGCAGGTGTTGGCCGCTGCCACGAAAGCATCTTCAGGGGTAAAAACACCAGGATGGCCTTGCGCGTCGGGCGGCGCGGAGAAGTCCATCTCAGGGCCATTGCCCATGACGATGTGCCCCCAATGCTCCCCCTTCCACGAAACGGTCGTGTGATAGGTCGCGGTCTGGCTCATTGAGCGGTCTCCTTTTCATAAAACGCGGCATATTCACGCATGAGAACGGTTTTGTATTGCTCATCGGCGCCCTCGGGCACCGGATTGTATAATTTGACCGTGTCCAGCAGTTCGCGTGCAGTTGTACCGGAAGGCGGCTTACCGGCTTGCCGGAACTGCTCGAAGATGAGCGGCAGGGCAATCAGGGTGACTTCCTGACCATCAATCTGCACCGTTTGAGTGGGGATGCCCGAGCCGCAGGAACAGGCAACCACTTTCCCGGTTTCTTCGGTACTTTCCGGAACGGCAGAGTCCGTTTGCGGCTCAACGAAAGCACCTTCTCGCCGGTCCCAATGTTTTCCGAGCAGTTCATCCACCAATGCTACCATGCGTTCGGCGGTCACATCAACCGCTCGAAGTCCAGCGGGGTTCAGGCGGCGTCTCCCCTCCGGTTGGCCGAGGTTGTTTTCCGCAACCAGCTCCCGGACCATGACGCTCGCGGCCGGTTTGCTGGAATACATCTCGGTGGCACGCGCCGCACAGCGTAACTCACAGCCATCTACGGCGATGGTCGGGTAAAACCTGGCAAAGGCGCGATCCCCTTCTCCGCCCGCCAGGAAGAGCGGCAGGCAGATCGTCACTGTGTCGGCGGGGCGCAGTTGTTCCAATACTTTCAGCGCAGCCAGGCGTGTCACCGTTCCCTCGGCCAATTCCTCGCCAGAACAGGAAACAATCCCTACTTTTTTCTTCGGCAGGTCAACCATTTGAGCCTCCATCAGGTTCCCCTCGCCCGCTTGCGGAAGAGGGGCTGGGGGTGAGGGTATCAACAATCCCCGCAATCTCCTCGGCCAGGGCATGCGCCAGTTGTTCCCCACCCTTGTTGAGTTCGGCGATTCCCTGGGGCTTGAACTGCTTGTAACGGCGGTAAACATCCAGGACGGCAAAATCTTGGGCGACGGTTCCGCCGCTCTCTTTCACCATCTTGGTTGCACAGGCCAGTTTGCAGCCGTCAATCGTGATGGCTGGATTCTGCGCCACTGCGGCGCGGGCCGCTTCGTCTCCCAGGACAAGCATGGAGAGGGCAACCAGTTGTGTTTCTTCAGGACGCAGGTCTTCGATGACATCGTAAGCAGCTTCGCGGCTGACGGTGCCGTACGTTTTGCCGATCCCGCTGCACGGCACAATGACCACGCGGGATTTACGGTTTTGATTGGTCATGCTTTTTTGACCTTCTGTTCGGCTTCCACTTTCATTTTGGCAAAGTAGGCCTGGGGGTCTAACAGGTTGGCCTTGTCAACCTCCCAATCCGTTGGCTCGACCACCACCAGCCAACCGGCCCCATAGGGGTCCTGATTAATAGCTTCGGGAGCAGTCGCCATGGCCGGATTGACCTCGACCACTTTGCCCGTCACAGGGCTGGTCA
>Ga0315279_10004293_pt1 | contig 19202 bp, 15 predicted proteins | sample YL17G06_20_MG_FD_203694 | JGI IMG/M metagenome (GOLD analysis project Ga0315279, IMG submission 203694) | Sediment microbial communities from Yellowstone Lake, YNP, Wyoming, USA - YL17G06_20 | ecosystem: Environmental > Aquatic > Freshwater > Lake > Sediment | place: USA: Wyoming | collected... | reverse complement strand
GGCGGTCGGACGTGGGCTTGAAGGCCGTGCCGAATGATTGACGGATAGGGAGAAAAAGCAGTCCGATCATGAACGTGGCGCCGCTCCAGATCACGAGCAGGTTCTCCGCCGCGATGAGTTTGAGCAGCCAGGGGATGGAAAACGAAATAAGGATGGCGCCCAGGGTGCCGCCGGCCGCGATGACCGGGAATTCGCGGCCTGCGCGCCGCGAATCGATGAGATCATTGGCCAGGGTCCAGAACATCATGAAGAGCAAAATCTTGGTGACGTACGCATATGAAAAGAGCGGCAGGAACAGGAACGATGCATCGGCCATCACGGCGACGCGCGTGAGCGCCAGAATGCAGCCGTGCACGAACACAAAACCGATGAAAAGCAGTCCGCGGTCCGTGCGGTCCACCATGGAAATCATCAGCGTGGATATGACAAAAAGGAAAAATGCATTGATCAGGAAAAGATACGGCACGAACTGGGAGCCGAAATTGGCCAGCAGAAGCGCCTCGGCCGTGCTGTCGCCCATAATGGCGCTGGCAAAGCAGAAGAACAGCACGATAAAAAACGGCCATTTGTGGGATTTGAGGGTCAGAAGAATCATGCCAGATGATGCTCCGGCACCCTCGGCCCGTCCGGGGTGCAACGAAATCCTTTCATTACGCTGTGCAGGAAATTAATTTTAATGCGGCCGATACAAAGAAAATAGGTGCTGGAGATCGCCGGGTAAACTATAATCGACGCCAAGGGAGATGTGATGGCAAAGCAGGAATCGATCCAGGTGGAAGCGACCGTCAAGGAAACGCTGCCGAATGCCTCATTCAAGGTCGTGCTGGAGAACAAACATGAGGTGTTGGCCCATATCTCAGGCCGTATGCGCAAAAACTATATCCGCATTCTCCCCGGAGACCGCGTGCTGCTTGAGCTGTCACCCTACGATCTCTCCCGCGGCCGCATTACCTACCGCTACAAATAGCCCCCGCCATGGGCGTTCAGGCGCCCCTTTTTTGCGCAGCCCCCGCCTTTTCCCGCAATTCCGCCCAATTGGAATGAAAATAGTTGCCTTCCGGTTTGTCAACTCTCTGATACGTGTGCGCGCCGAAATAATCACGCTGCGCCGACAGCAGGTTCGCCGGCAGCCGTCCGCAGCGGCGGCCGTCGTACCAGGCCAGGCCGCTTGACATAGCGGGTAGCGGTATGCCGTGCAGGGCCGCCTGCGCCGCAACGCGGCGCCACGCCGGCTGGCAGCGCCGGACCGCGCTGCTGAAATAATCATCGAGCAGCAGGTTCGGCAGCCCGGGTTTTCCGGCATAGGCTTCCGTAATGCGGTCCAGAAACGCGCTGCGGATAATGCAGCCGCCGCGCCAAAGCCGGGCGATATTGCCGAAATCGAGGTTCCAGCCGTTTTGGGCGGATGCGGCACGCATGAGATCGAATCCCTGGGCGTATGACACGATTTTCGCGGCAAAAAGCGCCTTGCCGATATCGGCGATATGCCGGGCCGCGTTGCCGCTTTGTATGCGCATGGACGGTCCGGCAAGCGTTGCCGCGGCCTGCAGCCGTTCGTTGCGCGCCGCCGAAAGCGCGCGCGCGAATACCGCTTCACTGATGAGCGTGACCGGAACGGCCAGGTCAAGCGCCGCGCCCACGGTCCAGGATCCGGTGCCCTTCTGTTCGGCGCGGTCCAGAATCCGGTCTATAAGCGGCGTGCCGTCGCGGTCTTTGCAGGCGAATATATCGGCGGTGATCTGGATGAGATAGCTGTCGAGATCGCCCTTGTTCCACGCGGCAAAGGCCCTGCCGATCGCAGGCGCACGCATGCCCAGCCCGTCGCGCATGATATGATACGCTTCGGCGATAAGCTGCATGTCGCCGTACTCGATGCCGTTGTGCGCCATCTTGACAAAATGGCCTGCCCCGCGCGGACCGACCCAGTCGCAGCACGGTTCGCCGGCGGGCGTTCTGGCGGCTATGGCGCGAAAGATCTCTCCCACCACCGGCCAGGCCCCGGCGCTGCCGCCCGGCATGATGGAGGGCCCGCGGCGCGCGCCATCTTCGCCGCCCGATATGCCCATGCCGATGAAAAAGAGCCCTTTGCTTTCGAGGTACTCCACGCGCCGGGCCGTATCGGCATAATGGGAATTGCCGCCATCGATGATAATGCCGCCGGGGCCAAGGTGCGGCAGCAGCAATTCGATGAATTCGTCAACCGGCTTGCCGGCCTTCACCATGAGCATGACGCAGCGCGGCCACTTGAGCAGACCGACCATCTCTTCGATCGAATGCGCCCCGATGATCGAGGTGCCTTTTGCCGCGCCGTTCATGAACTCGTCAACCCGGTCGACCGTGCGATTATACGCCGCCACCCGGATGCCGTGGTCGTTCATATTGAGGATCAGGTTCCGGCCCATGACGGCCAGCCCGATGACGGCGATATCGGCGTGTTGTTGCATGGCTGGTTCTCCTTCGTGTTCGCAGGATATGGGGATACGCTGGATTTCCGGGCGTTCCGGAAACATCAGCGCTCAATACCAAACCCCAGGTCCCGCAGCATTTTTTCCTCCCCGGCCGGAACATTGACAATGCGGTATTTATCGAATTCCCGCCGCAGGGGATACTCGCGCCGCAGGGCATCGAACGCCGCGCCGATGTCCGCCTTTTTCCCTTTGATCGCCTTGCGCAGGGCCGTATCGTCCCGCGTGATCGGACACGCTTCGCGCACGGCGTCATGGACCGGGTCCCGGGAATGCCTGAGATCAATGGCCGGCGTTCCCGCATGCGCCATGAACCCCGAGGCGCTCCAGGCCGGTTCGCGAAACAGAAACCCGCACGCGGCGCGATAGATCATTTCGGTTGCGCGCACCTTTCCATCCAGCGAATACCCGGCGATATGCGGCGTGGCAACGTCCGCGGCCGCCACGATCGCCGGATCGATTGACGGTTCGTTATTCCATACGTCAAGCACCACGCCCGACAGTTTGTCGCGGGCCTCGCGCAGGGCCGCGTCGTCGCACACGGCGCCGCGGCTGGTGTTGATGAGCGCCGCGCCGTTTTTGACCGCGGCCAGAAACCGGCGGTTGATCATTCCGGCCGTTGCGTCCGGGCCCTCGTGCGAAAGCGAGACGTGCACCGTGACGATATCGGCGTTCGCAAGCACTTCGTCAAGCGGCAGGAACAGCGCATTGCCGGTCTGTCGCTGTTTGGGCGGATCGCACAGCAGACACCGCATGCCCAGCGCGTGCGCGCGCTCGAACACCTTGCCGCCCACATTCCCCACGCCGATGATCCCGAGCGCTTTCCCGTGCAGGTCGAAATGGTCGCGCCCGGCCAGATGCAGCAGGGCCGCCATCACATACTCGGCCACGGCAACGGCGTTGCATCCTGATGCGCTGGCGAATCCGATATGATTGCGCATCAGGCATTCCGTATCGATATGATCGACGCCCACGGTGGCCGTGGCTACGAATTTCACCCGGGTATCGGCAAGAAGGGCTTGATTGACGGGAGTGACTGAGCGCACGAGGAGCATCGAGGCATCGCCGATGTTTGCCGCATTCATGGATCTGCCGTCGAGCAGGCGCACGGCGCCCAGCGCGCCGAAGGCTTCTTTAGCCAGAGGGATTTCGGCATCTGCTGCGATGGAGATCATACAAAGCGCTGCAATTCCCGAGTGATAAAAATTCTGTACAACGATTCACCGGCGACGTATAATACAATACTAGCAGGTCGCGGCGGTAATAAAATATACGTTGCCCCCTATGGCGTTTGAGAGTTCATGGAGTTCAGGAGTTGCGGGATAAAGAAGATACGGGATCGTGTCCGTTCGTGATATTTGCAGTCCGTTTGCGATTCATTATGTATTTTTGCTCAATGCAATGATTTCCGAACCATGATGCGGGCGCGATCGCGGCGTATCGCGTCCGCTGTTTTTCAAGGGCTATTGTATGGATCTGCAGACCCGGATGAAATCGGCGCTCATGGCCGGCATCATCGGCGACGCGCTGGGCGTGCCCCGCGAGTATTCGACCGCGCTCGAACATTCGCTGTGCGCCGTCAAGAACGAACTCGGCTACGGCCGGTTCGACCATCCCGAAGGCACCTGGTCCGACGACACCTCGCTCGCTCTGTGCACCATGGAAAGCCTGTGCAACGGCTACAACCTTGATGAAATGGGAAAATTCTTCTGCCGGTGGATGTTCGAAGGCTACTGGACGCCCGGCGGATATGTATTCGACAGCGGGCTCACGACGTTTCTGGCGCTGGACGACCTGCGCGCGGGCCGCAAAAGCGTGCGCGCCTGCGGCCAGGTCCTCGACGACGACAACGGGAACGGTTCACTGATGCGCATCCTGCCGGCGGCCCTTTACTTTCGCAATAAGCCGGCCGACGGGTTCCTGGCCGCGGTCCACGAGATCTCGCAGATCACGCACGCGCACCCGCGGTCAAAAATGGCATGCGGCATCTACGCCCTGCTGGTGCGCGAACTCATCAACGGCGCGGACAAGGGCCCGGCATACACCTCCGCAATCAACCAGGCGCGCGACTATTACGGACGCGAAGAGGCCTTTCGCAGGGAATTCGGCGCGTTTTCGCGCATCCTTTCCTGCCGCCTGCCCGACTTCGAAGAGGATGCGATCAAATCATCGGGCTACGTCATCGATACGCTCGAATCGGCGGTGTGGGCATTCATGAAATTCGGCGGCACGCGGGAGATCCTGCTTAAAACGGTCACGATAGGGCTGGACACCGACACCACCGGCATGGCGGCCGGAGGTCTGGCGGGGATCTGCCATGGGCTTGACGGCGTGCCATCCCATTGGATCGATGTCCTGGCGCGCCGGACCGACATCGAACGACTGATCGGCAGCTTCGTTGCGCAGGCCATGCAGCAGTAAAAACACACTCATCCGCGGCGGACCGGAAAGGAACAACCATGAGCAAAGAAACCTATGAAGGCCGGGAACGCAGGCGCAAGCAGCGCACCAAGCTGGTCACTTTCTGTATGGCGCATTTTGAGCACACCGGCGGCCGGCACGAGGCCATGATGGTCGACCTTACGGACCTGGGCGCCGGATTCCGCCAGGAGAAGCATGACGGTTGTCAATTTAATAACGGCGATGTAATCTCCTTCACCATCAAAACGCCCTATGGGGACGGGCTCTGCAAAGCATCGATTGTCTGGTCGAAGCGCGCCGGCATGAGCTATGCCTGGGGATGCCAGTTTATCGAGCTTTCAAATGATGAACGAGACCCGCTGCGATGTCTGATGGATTCGCCCTTCTGATGATGCGCGCGACGACCTTTTCCATTCCGGCGATGAGATGAAACCGTTCCATTATCGCGATTATGATATCCTGGTCATCGGCGAAACGCTGGTGGAATTCCGTTCCGACCGCGATGTCGCCCTGGCCGAAACCTATCAGAAAAGCGCGGGCGGCGCCGATATCTATACCTCGGTGGCCGCGGCCAGGCTCGGTTCCACCATCTGCCTGGTATCGGCGATAGCGCATGATCCGTTCCATTCCATGATCCGCGACCAGCTGCTGTCGTATGGCGTCAATATCGACCATGTGATCACCAGCAAAGGCTACAATGGCATTTACTTTGCGTCATCCGCCAGTCCCGACGAACGCGAATACCTGTTCCACCGGCCAGGCAGCGCCGCCGAAAGCATCACCCCGGCCATGATCTACGACGGACTCATAGAAAATTCCAAGATTGTCTATGCATCCAGCGAACTACAATCGGTGTCCAAAGCCGCGCGGCACACGATCTTCAAGGCTTTCCATCATGCGCACCGCAATGATATCATGGTCGCCTACGACCCGAACCTCCGCCTGCAGCGATGGTCGCTCGATGACGCCAAAGAGGCTTTATGGGGCGTGCTGCCGCTTATCGATGTGATTTTCCCCTCGTCCCCCGACGAATCCAAGGCGCTTTTCGGCTACGAGCGGCCGCTGGATGTGATCGGCTTCCTGTGGGACCGCAACGTGTCCATCGTGGCGGTTAAAAGCGGCGACAACGGCTGTCTGATCGGCTATGATGGAAAAATCCAGGAGTTCAAGCTGCCGCCGTCCGACGAACCGGTCCGCGATCTCACGCTGATCGGCAGCTCATTCAACGGCGCGTTTCTGCACAGCGTGGCGCACGGGCACGACGCCTTTGCCGCAGCGGAATATGCGGTAAAAGCATCGCGTCTCAAGGCGCTCAAAGGCGGCGGCATCGCATCATTGCCGGAAAAAGACCAATTGCCCAGGCAGTAAATGCAGTCCCATTCAGCGGAAGACCCGGTGCGTCGCATGCGGTGGTTCATAGCGCTTTCTCCCGACGGCGCGGCCCGATCGGCCGGCGAATCGATCATTGCCGCATTTCGCGCGATCGCCGAAAAGGACGCCGTTAAAACCTTCGATACCCTCGCCTATCGCACGGCATTTCGGAAATTGCTGGCAACGCCGGACGACACCATGGCGGCCGACCTGCTGAATCAGTCGCTGATCGTGCAATGCCTTGATTTCCGCGCCACGCATCTGCTGGTGCTTGCTCTCTGCCCGATAACGCTCTTTTCGTTGGACCTGCTGCGGCGCCAGGGCGTGATCACGATGCACTGGTTTTATGAGGACTATCGCCGTGCGACGTATTGGAGAGATGTGATTGCGGGATACGATCTCTTCTGCGCGGTCCAGCGCGGCGCCGTCGAAGCGTGGTGCAAAGCGCATCCGTCAACGCGCTATGAGCTGCTGCCCACGGCCGCGTCCCTGCCGCCGACGGCCGCCCGACCGGATGAAAAAACAGTCGACGTCGCGTTCGCAGGTCTTCCAAGCGAATATCGGATCAGCGTGCTGGAGCGCCTGGCGTCGGGCGGCATCTCTCTGGCCGTTGCCGGCAGCGGATGGGAATCATATCGCGGCCCGCTGCAGCAGTGTATCCGCGGCGTGAAATGGACTGATCAGACGGCGCTGCTGCGGTCGGCCAGAATCGGGATCAATCTGTCGAAGGACGATCCCGCGGATGACCGCGCCGATGCGCAGATCAGCCCGCGCGCATATGATATCCTGGCCGCGGGCGCTGTTCTTTTAACCGAGAACGTTCCCCTGGCGCGCGAGTTGCTGCGGGGTTACAGCTTTCATGCGTTTACCGACCGCGAAGACGCGTTGATGAAGGCGCGCGCCATCATCGCGGATTGGGAGGCGGAAAAAACGACCGCCGAATCGAACCGCGCGCGCGCGGCGTCGCGGGACACCTACGGGCGCCGCGTACGGAAGATCATCGAACTTGCGGGGGAATACAGGGCGAGGGACGCGGGGCGGCGGCGCTCCTGCGCGTGACCGCCGGCGCGCTACTGTTCCTCGGAAAACTCGAAGGGATAATTGACCGTCAGCGTGCCGAGGCTGTCCGGGACCTGCGCAAAGGTCCACTTCTGCACGCAGCCCAGCACGTCCTTTTCGAATTGCGGGTCGCCAATGTTGGAGCGCAGGACGCGCACCCCGGTGACCGCGCCCGCCGGATTGATTTTAATTTCCATTTCTATCTTGCCCTCCAGCCTCGTTCCGGAACGAAGTCTCTTGTCGTAAATATACTTGAACTGGCCCGCGTTCTCATCCACCACCCTTTTAAACGCCGTGGGCCTGCGGTACGGATTGTCCCTCAAGAGCTGCATGCGCTCGAATTCCTTGATGTCCGCAGTCGAAGCCATTCCCTTATCGATCAACTCCTTCTTCATCTCCTCGATCTGGCGCTGCTGTTTCTGGCGCGCCTCTTCACCGGTCAGGTCCAGATTGCCGATTTTATTGATCAGGTTCATGATGCTGTCGTTCGCGGACGATCTGGCCTCGACAGTGGCGGTTTTTGATCCGAGAAGCTCTTTACGCAACGAGCTTTCCCTGACCAGCGACGTATACTGTTCCATTTTGTTCATGAACGCTTCGTCCTGATAGGCCGCCAGCTGTTTTTTCGCCTCATCCGCGAGCTGCTGTTTCTGCTCGTAAAAATTCCCCAGCATGATCATGCGGCGGTTGGCCTGCCGCGCCCAGTTTTTCTGCGTATCATTGCGGATGATAAAGGAATACTCACCGGTCGCCTCCTGGATTTCGCCCAATTCCTCGTGCGAACGGCCTTTATAGTAGCGCGATTCGATGACGCCGGGATCGGTCGGCTTGGCCACCTGCAGATAGAGCGAAATGTATTTGATGGCGTTGCGGTAATCCATGAACAGATAAAACTGTTTTGCCTTGTCGAAATCGGAAAGCACCCGGTTCTGCAGGTCTTTCCGCTCTTTTTCCATGGACTCGATGAAATCCAGGAGTTTCCATGCCAGCACGCCGGCGTCGGTAATGGGGTAGAGATTGATGACCTGCTCGTAAATGTCCTTGGAAACGTCGTATTCACCGAGCATCGAATGGCAGAACGCCTTGTGCACCAGGACCGCGGCCTTGATTTCGGGGTTGATACCGGCCATGCCCAGCACCTTTTCGTACACTTTTATGGCTTCGGCATAGGTCCGGTTCCGTTCCCAGAAATAGCCTACCTGCAGGACCTTGACGATCTGATCGTCCTCACGGGGACTGATGATCTCCTTGCCCAGCGTGAACCGGATCGCGTTGAGCAGCCAGCGCACCGGCAGCAGATAGAAGGCCTTTCGTTTTGATATTTTCTGGCCATCGTCCTCGTCGCCCGAGGTGAGCGCCGCCACTTTGGCCTCGATTTCAAAATTGCGCAGATCGTCTTCGCCGTAGAGCATGCGGCGTTTGATTAATTCGTATTTTGCCACGATGTCAAATGTTTTCGTGATGTCCTGATCCACGGTGATCTTGCCGATAAGATAGCGAATCTCGTCGAGCCGCACATCGATAAGGCCGACATTGAATCCGGCCGCAAGGGCGATCACGACGGCCAGCAGAACGATGCGCAGCATGCTGTTCATAGCGGTCCCTTATTGCTGTCGACGCGGCGGCTGTTGCTGTTGCGGTGGCGGCATCCCCGGCTGCTGCATGGCGCCCGGCTGGGGGGCCATTTGACGCATGGGCATTGGCTGTCCCTGCATTGGTTGTCCCTGCTGCGGCTGAACCGGCGGCTGCATACCGCGCGGCGACGGCGGAAGGACCGAGGTCTGCCCCATGGGACCGGCGGCAGGCGCGATACCGGCCTGCGAAACCGGACCCTGGCGCCGGTCGATTGCATAGCAGGAGCCGTCCATGCTCTTGGCGACCTTCTTGACTTCGGTGGCCACCTGGATCATTTCCGCGTGTCGTCGGAAGGGGCGTGTCTTGTTGGTCACCACGGCGATTGAAATGCTCATGAGCGGAAAGCGCTGGCGCTCGCCGCGCCGGTTGATCGATTCGATATAACCGTTGCGGGCATCGATGCTGTTGTAGAACTGGTAGATGCCGCGATCGAAGGTCGTAATGAACGCATTGGCGAAGGTCTCCCAGAATTCGAAAGGACAGATGACCACGAAATCGTCGCCGCCTTCATGCCCCACGAACATATCGTGCAGGTCCTTGCGTTTTGCCACCGACAGCAGACAATCGCGCGTGTACAGGATCGCTTCATCACCCTTGGTAAACCCGTATTTATCGTTGTAGGCCTTGAAATTATCAAGATCGCAGTAGAGCACGGCGATGATTTTCCCCTGCGACAGGTTGTCGTCGATATACCGGGCGATTGTGATATTGCCGGGCAGGCCGCTGAGCGGATTGGCGCCCTTGGCTTCGTCGCGCATGCGCTGCAGGGCCACGCTCATTTCGTTGAACGACGACGCCAGGCGTCCGATCTCGTCGTCGCGCACGATGGGTACGCGTATGTCAAGGACCCCCTGGGCGATCGACTTGGTCGCCTCGTTCAGCTTGCGCAGGGGCATCAGGATCATCTGGGAGAGCATCCACGCGAAGGCGAGATGAATGACGATGATGAGCAGCGCGATCAGAAGACACTGCCGGTACAGGTAGCTCATGGCCTTGTCGATGTCCTTCATCCCCAGGTTGATGTAGGCGACGCCGATCTTGTCGGATTCGTAGGTGAAGGGAATGAACAGGTCGATCGTTTTGTTCTGCTTATTGACACGATGGTAAAACAGCTTGTCTTCGAAGCCGCGCTTGGTGATCGCCATGTTGATCATCTTGAGCTCGTTGACGTCGGCCTGCGAGCGGCCGGTCACCTTGTTATCGCGGACGTCAACAAATATCCGGCCGTCTTCGCTGTACAGGCTCAGGTCCATGACGCCGAGGGCGCCGGCTTCCTTGATGATTTTGTTGATCGTGACCGCGCTGATGGAGCTGTCGCGGCCCACGACGTTGTCGATCCGGTATTTGAGGGTCGAGGCGGTATACTGGCTGCTGAGGATCGCGTTGTCGCGGATCAGGTCGGTCTGGTTTTCGTACACCATCATATTGAAGACCGTGACATTGAGGATCGTCACGAAAATGTAAATGAGCGCGGACTTGAAGATGATCGACTTGGTGTTGATGCCCTTCATGATGGTTCCTTCATCTGTGTTCGGTATTTCTTGCTTTCTGAACTTCCGACCTCTGACTTCCGCCTTCCGTCTTTACCGATTACCGTTTACTGATCACCGTTTACCTGCTTTCTCTGGCTTCCTATTCTTCCTCACCGCCGGCATCAGGACCGCCGACGGCGTATTCATTCAGTTTGTTGCGCAGCGTGCGTATCGATATGTCAAGCATCTGCGCCGCTTTGGTCCGATTGTTGCCGCAATGCGCCAGCGTCTTGATGATCAGTTCCTTTTCCACCTGGTTGATCGTCATGCCCGGATGCAGGCCGTCGGCGCCTACTCTTTCCATGCGTATGGTGCTCCGGCAATCAAGCTGATCGGCCGCGATCGTGCCGGTGCGCGTAAGCACCACGGCGCGTTCGATGATGTTCTCCAGCTCGCGGATATTTCCCGGCCAGTCGTACGCCATTAATTTTTTAAGCCCGTCCTCGACAACACCGTCGACGCTGAAGCCGTTTTCATTGGTGTATTTGCGGATGAAATGCTCGACAAGTTTCGGGATGTCATCTTTCCGTTCACGCAACGCCGGCACGCGCACATGGATGACATTAAGCCGGTAGTAAAGGTCCTGCCGGAATTTGCCCTGCGATATGTCCTGCTCAAGGTTTCGATTGGTGGTGGCCACCACGCGCACATCCACCTCGACCGGTTCCTCGCCGCCCACCTTGTTGACTTCGCGTTCCTGCAGAACGCGCAGCAGCTTTGCCTGGACCGTGACCGGCATTTCGCCGATTTCGTCCAGCAGCAGCGTCCCTTTGGACGCGAGTTCGAATTTGCCGAGTTTGCGTTTAATGGCGCCGGTAAAGGCGCCCTTTTCGTGGCCGAACAGTTCCGATTCGATAAGTCCTTCGGGAAGGGCGGCGCAATTGACCTTGACAAAGGGGCCCTGGCTGCGGCCGCTCAGGTAGTGGATCGAGCGCGCCACCAGTTCCTTGCCCACGCCCGATTCGCCCGAAATAAGCACCGTGGACCGGCTTTCGGCCACTTTGTTGACCAGCGTCCGTATCTCCTCGATGGCCGGACACGTCCCCACATACAAAAACTGTTCATCCAGGGCCGATTTGAGCCGGCGGTTTTCCTTGACAAGCGATCGGTATTCGAGCCACCGTTCGACCGCGAATTCCAGCTCCTCCAGCCATTTTTCGGACTTGAGGATGTAATAGGTCGCCTTTTTGCTCATCGCGTCCACGGCGGAATTGACGTCGCCGTAGGCCGTGATCATGAGAAAGGGGATTTCCGAATCCAACTGGCGTATTGCTTCCAAAAGCTCAATACCCGACATCCCCGGCATCTTCATGTCCGAAAGGATAAGGTCGAAGCCGCCCTCTTTGAATGCCTCGAGCGCCGCATGCCCGCTGCCCACGGCCTGGAAATCGTAGCCGCGCCGGCGGAGAATTTCAGTCACGATTTCGCGGAAATGGGCGTCGTCGTCCACGACCAGGATGCGCTTTCGTTCCATGGTACTATGCTACTCCTTGAGCCGCGGCAGGAAAACCCGGGCCGCGGTCCCCGTATTGACGGTGCTGTCTATGGTGATGTAGCCGGAATGAAATTCCACTATTTTCTTGACAATCGCAAGCCCGAGGCCGGTGCCGTCTTCCTTGGTCGTAAAGAAGGGGTCGAATATCTTGCCCAGCGCCTCCGGCGCAATGCCGATGCCCGTGTCCACGATCCGAAACGATACGTAATCGTGCTTGTCGCGGCTTGCCTCATCAATGAACACCGACAGCGTGCCGCCGCCCGGCATGGCCTGGATAGCGTTTAAGCAAAGGTTCATGACAACCTGGTGCAACTTTTCCGGATCGGCTAGAATATAAAGGTCGCCGCGGGTTTCCCATTTCTTTTCCACGGCGATGTTCTGGCCCAATCGCTCAATTTCAATGCCCACGAAATCGATGATCTCGTCGAGAAATGCCGCCAGATTGATTTTGCGCATGCTTGCTTTGACGGGACGGGTGTACACCAGCAGGTTGGACACGATCTTATTAAGCCGCGCAAGGCCTTCCACGATTTTGCCCAGGGTCCTGCGGCGCGGGTCCGACGGCTCCAGATCGCGCTCCAAAAGGCCGGCCCAGCCGCCCATGGCGCCCAGCGGATTGCGGATTTCGTGGGCCACGGTGGCCGCCATTTCGCCCAGCGCGGCCATGGTCTTGGTCCGCTGCATCTCCTCTTCCATGGCCTTGATGCGCGAAATATCCGAAAAAATCTCCACCGCGCCTATCGAACGTCCGGCATGATCGCGCAGCATGGCGGTCTGAAACGATACCGGCACCGGATGACCGTCCTTGTGCCACATAACCTTCTCGTCCAGCGCCAGTTCCTGGCCCTGCGTGAGCGTATGCAGTAGGGTAAAGCGGGAGCTCTGTTCCCGCTGAAAAAAATCAGCATACGATCTGCCGGCCACTTCACCGGCGTCATACCCCGTGATTTCGACCGCGGCTCGGTTGAACTGGGTGATGGAACCCTTGACATCCACGCCTACGACCCCGCTGCTCATGCTCTCAAGGATGCTGGCCAGATAGGTCTGCATCTCTTCCTGACGGGAAAGACTGACGGTCAGCTCGGCGTTTTTGCGCTCCAACTCGATATTAAGCCTTCCTACCTGCGCTTGCAGGTCGCGCGACACCTGCTCAAGACGCTGGGACTGCTTGACAAATATATCAAACGTCCCCTTGAGGGCCTGATAGGCGGCCATGAGTTCTGCCGTGGTCATGCCGGCGGGAACGTCGGCGTTTTTTTCAGTCAATTCGGCGGTCATCATGCGTTGTTCCCTGCCGCTTTTTCAATGGTGTGCCGCAGGTATTTCTGAATACGCTCTTCGTTTTCAAGGAATTCGCGGATCACGGTTTCGGTGTCGGAGAGAATATCGTTCAGCGTTTCCGTTTCCCGGCCGGGCGTGATCGCGGCTTTCCGCTCCTGCCAGAGCTTCACCCGGTCGCCGATCCGGCCGCGTTCGTTGCCGATCCGCTCCAGGAGCTTTTGCTTTTCGGCAAAAGCGCCCATGACCGGCGACACATCACCGCGCGCCATGACAAGCTTGCCCAGTATCTTCTGCGCGTCCGCATTCAATTTTCGATACCAATCGAGCTGTTGCGCGTAAGATGCTGTCAATTCTGCAATAAGAACACTATCGTCCATTGCCCCGTTCGATGGATTAGGAAAAGCGCTAACCTCTTATTAAATAGAGGATAGCATTATAGAGAAGTGAATGCAACTGAAATGTAGGCAAAAAATTGCCTGGTGGCGGATCGATGGTTGCATCGGCCATGCGCCTTTGCAGCGATTAACCTAGGAGATTCCGAGATCCTTGATTGACCTTCTCTTTTTTAAGAGGGCGGCAAATACCCTCAATTCACATCCAGCTCCAGCGCCTGCTTGATATAATAGCGCAGCGCTTCCTTGTTTGCCGACCGCAGGTCTTTTATTTTCACATGTTTTGAGGCTTTCCCCGCACCTTTAAGCAGGCCATATTTGTCGTCGAATTTTGCTCCATGCGTAAAGGCAAAGGTGATATCATTCTTTGTCGGGCTGATGAGCGCCAGAATATTTTTTCCTCTCCAGACCGGTATCCCGTAGCTTATGCATTCTTCGGCGGCCGGAGCGCACTCGCGCATGAGTTTTCGCAGCATTGCAACAACGCCGTGGTGCTCCGGAAGGATTCTGTTTTCGACGAATGCATCGACGTCTTGAAGAGCCATAATGGTTTCTCCTGATTGTTGTCTGGCGGCTTGCGCGGCCCGCCATATCGATGAATCGGCGCATATAGTCCCGATCGCGCCGCGTTATTATCAAAAGTCAATGTTGGCTATGGTTGCGGTGCTCATCATACCGCCGTATCTTTGCAATTTTTCCTTGCTGCTTTTAATATACAAAATAATAAGCGGATAAAGGGATGAAAAGTGCATTGGCCGCCATGAATTCACCCGATCCATTCATCAATCCGAAGATTTGTCGCCGCGGATGGCGCCGATCATTGTTCTTGGCTGCTTTTCATCCGAAGCGTATATTGTATGCGTATGATGTCCGGCGCCTATTGCCGTCAGTTCATGATCCTTAGGGGGCGATTCATGCATCGAGCAGCCGTCTTCATCGCCCTGTGCGCGGCGGCCCTTTCCGGCCGCACCTACCGCGTCGCGCAGAACGGCTCGGGCGATTTCACCTCGATCCAGGCCGCGGCCGCGGTGCTCGGCGCCGGCGACACCTGTTTAATCCGTCAAGGGACCTATCGCGAAACCGTGCGGCCGGCCAACTCCGGGACCTCCGGATTGCCGATTGTCTTTGCCGCGTATGCCGGTGAAAAAGTCGTGATCAGCGGATGCGATCCTGTCACCGGCTGGCATAGCGATCACGGCATGGTGTATCGTGCGCCGGTAAGCGGCTACCTTGCGCATGGCCGCAGCCAGGTGTTTTTTGTCGGGAAAGCGACGGTCGAGGCGCGATTCCCGAATTCGGCAAAGATTCTGGCTGCCGGCGGACTCTCGCCGCTATGGCCGGCCATGGGACCGTTTGCCGTGACAGGCACCGTGGGCGCCGGCGGGCCGCACATAACGTCGCCCCTGCTCGCGGGAAAACCGGTCGATTTTTACAAGGGCGCCATTTACGTCGGGAAAAATGGTTACGCCTGGACCACCCAGACCGCCGACGTCTCCGCGAGCGGTGACGGCTTCCTCGACGTTATCAACACGACAAGCGAGTGGTGGTTCGGCAGCGACGGTTCGGGCATGCTGACGGGGCCGCCCTCCCTTCTTGATACTGCCGGCGAATGGTGCATCGCGCATGATTCGCTCTATCTCTGGGCGCCCGGCGGCGACGATCCTTCGGGCCATGCGGTTGAGATCAAAAAGCGGCAACTTGCGTTCGATCTTCGGAAAAGAAGCCGGGTGCGGATCGTCGGCATCGATGTTTTTGCCGCTTCGGCCACGCTTGACAGCGCCACCTATTGCGCAATCGACAATTGTTCCTTTACGTATGTGAGTCATTACACCTGGCTGGACGACGGCCGTGACGGCTATATCGACGATCATGCGCAAAAATCGACCGGTCCGTCGGGCGCGCCGCCCGGAAGGGGCGAGGTCGGGCTTTTCCTGGGCGGCGATCATAATGCGCTTACAAATTCCCGCGTGACCTACAGCGCAGGCGCGTCGGTGTTCTTGAGCGGACTCTACGATACCATCGCCAACTGTGTTCTCGACGAATCCGGCTATGCCGGCACCTATGTTTCGGGGATCTTTATCTCGTACGATAATTCCCTGGGCGCCGATAATGTCAATTCCCGGGGCGGCCATATCATCGCCAACAACCGGATTTCCAATACTGCGCGCGCGGCGGTGCACTGGACCAGCAGGCTCGGCGGCGGTTCGCCCCGCACCGGCTATGCCGCATGCGTTCTTTCGCGCAACGAGATCTTCAACACCATGCTCCTGACTACCGACGGCGGCTGCATCTACGGCTGGAATGTCGATGGTAATTCCACCCAAATTTCCTACAACTGGGTCCACGACAATTTCGCCGCGCTCTCCGGCGCGGGTATTTATCTCGATGACGGATGCGCGAATTTCATCGTTCATCACAATGTAGTCTGGAAATGCATGGAAGGGATGCGGCTTGGCCACATCGATGCGGCGACCGGCCACCGCATTTACAACAATACTTTTTGGAATCTCAGTTCCGTTGCCATGGCGCAACACGGGACCGCTGCCCTTACCGACGTTCGCGTGTATAATAATCTTTCCGATCATAATGAATTCATCGGGACCGACCTGCAACGGAACATCCATGCGACGACGGATCAATTCATCGATTCCAAAGCCGGCGATTTCCGTCTGGCGGCCGGTTCGGTGGCCATCGATACCGGCATTGTGGTACCCGGTATTACCGCTGGCATCATCGGCCGCGCGCCCGATGCCGGCGCATATGAATTCGGCGGCGATGCCTGGACCGCCGGCACGAATTCGGCACGCAGCGGCCTTCAAAGGCCACCCGCGGCGCAATCTCCAGCATCGTTTCCCCCGGCGCAGGCGACATTCATGATCTTTGATACGCGAGGCAGAATTGCGGGCGCAACCTCCGTATCGTTACGGGCGCTTCCGGAGCCTGCAATAAAATCCCGGATCCCAGCCGCCTTCAAACTCCGCGCCGGAATTTACTATTGCGAGATCATCGGCAGCGGCCGCGGCAAACTGGTATGGAGGGGAATAACAATCGTTCATCAGCGGTGATACCGGCGCATTGGCATCCAATATTTTGCGGAAAATACGATTATCGTGTATATTATTGATATTGTATTGATCACATATAAAAGGCAAAGGAGCAATACCAATGAAACAATACTGGATTTTTCTCGCTGGCGTTCTTGCCGTATTCTGCCTGGAAGGCCGGATTAATGCGGAGAACATAGTGTTCCCGGCTGTCGCGGGCGTGGTAGACATCACCAAAGCGCCATACAATGCCGATAAAACCGGCAAAACCGATTGCGCGGCCATTTTCAATCTGGCTCTTGAAAATGAGCGTAGCCAAGGCACTTGGGGGAATGCGATTATTTATGTTCCCAATGGAACCTATCTATTAAAAAGCGGAATTTCCTGGCGCATGCCGCCGTATACCGTAGGACCGCATATGATTGGGCAAAGCAAGGAAAGAACGGTCCTGCTCCTTGCCGATAGTACCTTCCGCAGCTCAACACAGGCCGGTGTCGTAATCCAGACTGGCGGCGGCGTAGCGCAGTGTTTCAACCGCGGACTTTTCAACCTTACGGTCAATACGGGCAAAGGCAATCCCGGCGCCATCGGCGTATTCTGGTATTCCAATAACGAAGGGCTTATGTCCGATGTTGATATTGTCTCCGGAGACAACCTTGGAGTGGCAGGTTTACGTATCGGAACAAACGAGGAAGGCCCGGCCATGGTGCGGCGGGTCCACGTTAAAGGATTCGCCTATGGTGTCTGGTCCAGCGCCAACCTTAACAGCGTTACCTTGTCGGAGATATTCGTGGAAGGCCAGCGCATCGCCGGCGTTTTACACCAGGCGCAACTCCCGATTTTCATCGACAGTCTTATCAGCATCAACACCGTTCCGGCGGTACTGATCCAGAGTAAAGCCGAACTGGTATTGATCAACTCCAATCTCAGCGGCGGACGGTCGGACACCGCGGCTATTATCAATCAGGCCATGCTCTTTGCACGAAACATAGTGACATCAGGATATAAGCAGGCCATCACCAGCACCTCGCACACGGTTGCGCCGCCCACCGGCATGGTGGTCGGGGAATGGTCCTCGCATGGAATCATTACCCAATTCGACTCGCCGCAGCACTCCCTGAACCTTCCGATAAAACGCCCGCCCGAGCCCGCCTGGGAGCAGGACATGAATAAATGGGCCGACGTCTCCAAATACACCTCCGGCCGCACCGACGCCGCCGCGTTCCAGGCGGCGATCGACGACCCTGCCAAGACCGTGGTGGTCTTTCCCCGCGGACGCGAGTACAACATTGCCAGTGATGTGATTATGCGGGGAAACATCAAAATGGTCATTTCGGTTGGCGCCGGATTTATCGGGGGCGGAACAATAACGGTAAACGACGTAAACGGTTCGCCGCCGGTTGTTAAATTCATGAAAATGCTTGGGCCGCAGCCGGGTACTTCCCCATATATTGTCCATAACTCAAGCCGCACCGTCATCGTGGAATCCATGGGCCTGGAAGGACAGGGCATGGGTATTGTCCATCAGGGGGCCGGCGACCTTTTTGTCACTGATATCGTCTGTCCCATACGGGTCACCAATCCCGCAGCCCATGCATGGTTGTGGCATTATAATGCCGAAGGCGGCACCTACCAGCTCGAAGTTCAGGCCGGGACGGTCTGGATTTTCGGATGGAAAGACGAAGTTTCGGGATCATCCGGAAGCATGACTGGCGGAAAGACGGAAATACTGGGCTTTATCAATTACGGCGGCGACGCCACTAATCCACAGTTCGTGGTTTCAAATGCATCCGTGTCTTTTGCCATGGCGATCAAATGCATTTATGGCAGCGGCTACGCCACCATCGTGCGCGAGACCCGCGGCGGGACCACGAAAAACCTATTAGCGACCGCAAACCCGCTGGGATATCCCACCCAATACGATTTGCCGCTGTATTCCGGGTATGATTTTACGAATGTGAAAGACAAGCCGGCGGTCCAACCGGCGGCGGGGAATGCATTGTCCCTAAAGGCATTATCGCTGCAGCAGGGCGCCCTGGCGGTTTCCTGGAGCGCGCCCGGCACGGCGACGGTTGCCTGCGTCAATACGCTTGGCCGGACGCTGTGGACACGGAGCGGCGCTTCCGGCGGAAATGCCGCGGAACTTGAAACGGCGCATTTGCCCAATGGGTCGTACCGTCTGGTGCTGCGATCGGGCGGACGGCAAATGGAAAAGAGTATAGGCATAGTGCACTGACCGGGCGCGAAATCCGAGCAATCGCAGATAAGCCGGATTGCCGGGCGGTGACCCTTGGCGCAGCCAATGTACCGGCCGGCGGCCCCAAGGCGTTTCTGGATTTCCGGCAACAGCAACGCTTCGCAAACCCCACCACATCGATTTTCATTTACCTCTTGCATTCCGCGCGGCGCTATGCATTTTAGGCGCTTACGGCGTCCTCGCGACAAAAGATTGTCAGAACGTATGATTCGCATGATTTTCAAACCCGGTACGCAGAGGTCGCGGAGGA
>Ga0315279_10004292_pt1 | contig 19211 bp, 19 predicted proteins | sample YL17G06_20_MG_FD_203694 | JGI IMG/M metagenome (GOLD analysis project Ga0315279, IMG submission 203694) | Sediment microbial communities from Yellowstone Lake, YNP, Wyoming, USA - YL17G06_20 | ecosystem: Environmental > Aquatic > Freshwater > Lake > Sediment | place: USA: Wyoming | collected... | reverse complement strand
TCTGCGGCTCCAGCGGAACTCGGGACGGAGCGTTCCAGGACAGCCTGATGGAGGCTCCTTCCAGTACGGTGTCGGTCAGTGCGGCCGCCCTGATCGACACGCCTGCCAGGTCCTCGGGGTTCTGCGCCCCTCCGACAACGCCCGAGCCGCCGCAGCCTGCGAGCCAGACCGCCAGCCCGGCAACCGCCAGAGCCGCCGGCGGGATCCAGTGCCTCATCGTCAGCACCTCCGAGCGAACCGGGGCAGTCACCGCCCTCGGCCGCCTCATTCCTCGAATAGTTAAGACGGTCCTCGCGCGGTCAGCGTCTCGCCTCGTGTACAGCTTGGCTTATCGGGCGGGACTTCGCAAGCAGGAATCACCGGCGGGGTTCCGAAACCGTCCGCTGGTCGATGCTCGCCCCGGTGACGGGACGGAAGGCCTACTGCCGTACGTCGGTCGAGTCGGGTTGACACGGGGAGGGCCGTGGCTATACTCTCCGTCGGTTGTGGTGGTATGCCGCACAGGGAGCAGTTACCGGATGGGCAGCTCGCGTTTCACAGCGAAGCGGGACGTCGTTGCACAGACTACGGCGGAGGGCTTCATCCTAGTGAACGTGAGCACTCAGGACATCTTCGAGCTAAACGAGACCGCCCAGCGCATTTGGGAGCTCCTGGTGGCGGGAAAGACCAGCGAGGAGATCTCCGGCGCCCTGTTCGACGAATATGAGGCCACGGAGGAGCAGATCGCTGAGTGCGTCGATGAGACGATCGCCGAACTGCTCGAGCAGGGGTTGCTGTTGGGCACGACGTGACAGCCGACAGACGCGCCGGAGCGTCATGCTGTTGTGGCGCCCGGCAGGAAGCCTTGCCCGCATCGTGGAATGACAGAGGTTGGGAAAGGAGAGCGGGCCGGATCATGGACAAGAAGAAGAGGACGTTCGTGCGCCCGCGCATCGTCAGACGCCGCGAGAAGCTCGCCACCATCGTGCAGTTCGCCACTGGCGGCCGCCCGCAGAGCGACTCCGATTCCGAGACCAAGAAATAGCCGACGGGGAGTGTAGCGTCTCCGATGCCGCGGGGTCCCAGGACCGTGCGGCTGTTCTTTGTACCTGGGCGATCGTCCGCTGTCAGCCCGGTGCGCCGGGGTTGACGGACCGACGAACACTGAGGATCGCTTCCCTGCGCTCCTCCGTGGGCAGACCGTACAGACGCGACACCCCTCGATCGCTGAGCAGCTCGCGGTCCTTGGGGCCGGCTAGGATGTCGAAAGCGACGTCGCCCACCCGCAGAAGATCGGGCAGCGGGCCCGTCGCGTCGCCCGCGAGCATGCGCGTCATCCGATCGTCGTCCAGAGCCTGAGCCAACGCCTCCGTCGCAGCGGGGCCTCCGTTCAGGAGCCTGGTGGTCGGGTCGCCGGCTCCCGCGTCTCTGTCCAGTACCTCGGGTGCCCCGGCGTCGCACAGTCGACGGATCTGGTATCGGGCCCATTGCGGCTCGCCCGGCTTCGCCTTCGACGGATCGCCGGGGGGATTCCGGTCCTCCGTCACCATCGCGGCGAGTACTTCGCGGTCGCGCAGAAGCATGGCCTTGCCGGCATAGTCGTCGACGCCGAACTCCAGCCCCTTCTCGATGGTTCGCAGCGCCACCGCCCGCGGCCAGCCGCCCGCGATGCCTTCGATAGCCGACCGATGCGCCAGGTACGTCAGGCATGCCGGGAGCCTCGCGAAGCCGGCCGCCCCGGCTTGCGCGGCGGCTTTGGCGGATTCCTCGGTTTTCCCAAGCTTGGCCAGCAGGCAGGCCCTCAGGGCTGCCGCCACGTCGCGTCCCGGCACACCCCACTCCTTGCCATCGGCTGCGCCTATTGCCATCTCCGCTCCCTCGCCCGCGTCGCGCCCAAGCAACGCAAAGCCGGAAGATAGCACTTCTTCGTGACTGGCGGGCTCTTCGGAACGGACCACTTCCGTCCCGGCGCCCAGCACCTCAAGCCACGGAGACAGGTAGTACTTGTCGCCCTCGAAGCGGAACGTCCACAGCCATTCTGCCTCGGGCGCCGCCGGCCCGCTCGACTCCGCATCCGCCAGCGCTGTCCAGTGGACCCGAACGGGCGTCATGCCCCCGATGTCGGGCAGGCTCAGGGCGGACACCTCGGTCGCGGCGTCGCCCAGCGACTCCTGCTCATCCGGAGACAGCGGGCTCTGAGGGACCTCGCGCGCCGCGGGCGCGAAGCCGATCACGGGCCGGCCCGTGCGCTCGAGAGCGTACTGCGCGCACCCCAGATCGAGGGCCGGGGCGCTCGACCGGTCCGCCTGGGCCGGAGTGACGGACGGCGCGCCGGCCGGCACGGCGGCCGAAGGGGGGCTCCTGTGACAGCTCCCACAGCACACTGCAAGCGCGAGCACCAACCCTGTGGCAACCGCGTGCTTCACCAGCTCAGCTCCTTGTGGTAGGCGCGCCCGGCGTCATAGGGGTGCTGGCCCCGATTCCCGGTCGGCACGCGATCCGCGTAGGTACCGACGCCCAAGCGCCCAGGCGGCGAAATCGTCCACCGGCCCCGGCGGCACGCGGAGCCCCCTCGGAAGCAGACGGGCAAGCCCGCGGGCCGGTACGGTGTCGAGGTAGAGGGCCCTGGCCTCCTCTGTCGAGCGGTGCTCATCGACTAGCACGACTGTCAGGTCGGGGCAGACCTGCGCGATGGTCGACGCGACGCTCGCCCCCGTGCGATCTCCTACAGCTATGACCCGCACGCCGAACCGCCGGGCCAGGTCGGCCGCCGCCCCGGCGGCATCGCCGGCCGGCACGATCCGCCTGTGGACGCAGCCTCCGTCGTGAGAGACGACCGCGAGGCCGGCCTTATCCCGGCCGGGATCGACAGCCAGCACCGCGGCTCCCTTACAAGATGGGGTCGACATCGATCCTGTACCTGGGCACGTCTATGTTGCGGTAGTCTCCCGGCTTGTCCGGGTCGGGCACCACTACCGCGGACAGGCGGGCGCCCACGTTCAGTTCCGAATGAAGGCGCACTACCTCGCTGACCACGTTCTCGACGGTCTCGTACGAAGGGTCCGCGATCTTCTCAGGCGCGATGACGCCCCGGTAGTCCCCGGCCAAGCTGGTCGATTCGCGGGCGGCCTCACGCGCCTTGACGGCCAGATCCAGGCAAGCCTGCGCGATCTCGTCCTTTGCGGCACCGACGGGCGCGGGGACCGTGGCCAGCACCGAGCCGACCGGGAGCCCGGCTGACCGAACGAGACCAACGTAGAACTCCACGATGGCCGGGCGGTTCTTCGGCACCGGATACGGGCCCACACGCACCATCGCGTACACCGGCGCACGCTGCGAGAGTTGCGCGATCCTGTCCGCGGTGCTCGCCAGGTACCTGTCGTAGGCGTCGAGTCGCTCCTTCAAGTCGAGGAAATGCCAGTCCGGCCCCGTCTTAACCTCAGCGTCCATGAGGATGAGGAGGAGGCCCGCCGTGGCCTCCTTCTGGTCAGCCGCGTAGTCCCACGGGGCACAGCCCGCCGCCTTCGCCGCGTCCTCGGCGTCGGTCAGGAGTCCTCCGAGGGCGCGCCTCGTCTCGGGCGCTTCGCTGCCCTGCGCCACGACCAGCCGGGCTAGCTCGCGGCCGCGCGCGAGAGCGATCGGCAGGCCGTCCTTGTACCCAAACAGAGGTAGGCTGCCCGCGAAGGCCTGCTTGCCGGCCTCAAGGATGAGCGCATCCCTGGCCTCCTCGGCGGAGCGTTTGTCCTTCTCGATGCCCGTGATGTCGTGCGTGAGGGTGTCCTGCCGGGTCTGCAGATCGCGAAGACGGATCTCGGCATTGCCCAGCTCGCCCCTCGTTCGCGCGGCATCGCCCTCCGCGGACCGCGCGGCGGCGCCGGCTGTCTCGGCATGCTCGACGGCTTCGCTCCGCGCGGTCTCCGCGTCGCCAAGGTCGTCTCGCGTCCGGCTCAGCTCGATCTGAGCGCTATCCAGCCCCTGGGCAGCCGCGGCGGCGGCCTGCTCGGCAGTGCCCTTTGCCGCTTCCGCCTCCGCGATCTGCTGCTTGAGCTCCTGCATGTAGAAGAGCGACTCCCGGACCTCCGCGGACGTGAGTGAGAGCACGGCCACCGTGCCGACGGTAATGGCGCATCCGGTCGTGACGGCGATCAGCACGGCCGTCTGCCTGGGCCGCAGGCCGAAGATGCTCACGCGCTTCTTGCCCAGGCGCTTGCCGAGCACGTCACCGACGTAGGCGACGATCCCGCTCACGATGATCACCGTCAGCAGCAGCGGGATGTTCATATCCCACGCACCCCACCGGAGCGTTCCCACAGGATCCGAATGCCCTGCAGCGTCAGGTCGTCGACCACCTGCGACACCGTCCTACATGCCGACGCGACTAGGGGGGCCACCCCGCCGGTCGCGAGCACGGGCGCCTCTGCTCCCATATCACCTCTGATGCGTTCCACAAGACCGTCCACCAGGCCCGCCAGCCCGTAGATCATGCCCGACCTGATCGCGTCGGGCGTGTTCGTGCCGAGGGCGCGCGGCGGGACGCGCAAGTCGATCATCGGCAGCTTCGCGGCGCGCATGTACAGCGCGGCGAGTGCCGTCTCCGCGCCCGGCCCGATGGCTCCGCCGACGTAGGCACCGTCCGCGTCTACGGCGTTGATGGTCGTCGCCGTCCCGAAGTCCACCACGATGACCGGCGCGCCGACACGTTCGACCGCCGCGACGGCGTCGGCGATCCTATCGGCGCCGACTGACCATGGCGGGTCGTACTTCACCACCACCCCACTCCCCTCGGCGCTGACGGCGCGAATGGGCACACCGAGGTGTCGCTGGCACATCTCGGCGTACCGCGAAGCCGTCGGCGGCACCACCGTACACACCGCCGCCGCCGCGAGGTCGTCCTTCCTCAGCCCCCACAGCCCAAGCATCCCGAGCAGCGTGAGCCCAATGCTGTCGGCCGACGACGACGGCTCCGTGGCGTACCGGAAGTCCGCCACCAGCCTGGCACCGTCGAAGATACCGGCTCGCGTGGAAGTGTTACCGACATCGACTGCCAGTAGCAGGCCCATTGACGCCTTGCATCACTCCGAGGCCTTGAACTTCACCAGGACCGTCCGACCGACATCGCGGGAGGTGCGCACCTCGTCCACGAGACCCCGCATCAGCTCCAGGCCCCTGCCGCGGTCGGCAAGCGGGTCCACTGGAGCTTCCGCGAGCCGCACGCCCGGGCCTTCGTCCTGCACCGTCACGGTCAGGGCGCGGTCGGACTCTTCGAGCCGAATACTGACCCAGCGCGCGGGGTTGTACCGGTTCCCGTGCTCGATAGCGTTGACGACGGCCTCGTGGACGGCAGCGGCCAGCTCGTCAGCGGGCTCAGCCGCGAAGCCGGCTCTGCAAGCCCACTCTGCCACACTCGCCCTGACGCCCCGCAGCTCGCCCGGGTCACTAGGGATGCGCATCTGCCGCCGGTCCACGGGTACGAGTCCCTACTATGTGGCCCGCTACGAGACTGAGCACTCCTGTCCCCACAGCCACGCACGAGACCAACGCGATCTCCCCCAGAGCTCTTGGCAGCGCCTCTGCCGCCGTCCGCGCGAGCAGCGGCTCCGCCCAGGCCGCCGCCGCGTTGTTCGCCGCATGGCACGCCATCGCCGGCAGCACAGACCCCGTGAGCATGCTCAGTGAGCCCAGCAATAGGCCGAGTCCGAGGTGCCACAGCGACAGCGACGCGTGGACGGCCGTGAAGAGTATACCACTGACCCCCACCGCCTCGGGCTTGGCCAACGGGGGCGCAAGTGCCGACAGAAGTAGACCTCGGAACAGCAACTCCTCGCAGACGCCCGGTCCGAGCGCCGCAGCCGCGGCCAGCCCCAGCCCGGCGTCCGCCGACGGTGGCAGTCGTACCGGCCATGATGACCAGAGCGTGACCCCCAGTGCAAGAAGCACTGACCGGCCGCCCGCCCAACCCCAGCCCACAAGCGCCCCGCCAAGAACGCACAGCAGGGGAGCCCTGTTAAGTCCGAGCGTTGCCGGCCATCTGCGGCCCGACACGATAGCCGCAGCCAGGAAGGCGGGCAGCATCACCAGACCGATCTCACCGGCGATCAATGCCCACGTCGGGCCCAAGCCTGTGAACATCGGCGGCGCACAGCGGGTGGCTACGAAGGCGGCGAGATACGCGCTCAGAGCCACCCCTGGCCGCAGCCAGCGCGATGGAGCGGACGGACCCTTCGTGCTCAACGCGCCGCCTCCGCGGCCACCTCGGCCATGCGGCGCACCACTCTTGTCTCCTCGCCGTCGAGTTGCTCCATGAGGCGCGGCTGACCTGGCCGGAGATCGAAGGAGCGCGCTGGGCCTTCCTCGGCACGGCGCGGAGAGCCGTTATGCAGGCACCAGCCCCCGGCGCCGCCCCGCACGGCCGCACGAAGGTCGGCGAGGAAGTCCTGGGCCGTCGGCTGCCAGTTGCCGTAGTCGCGCCTGAATGGCTCCTGGTAGTGCACAGGCTTTGGTGATCCGAGGTCCGCCAGTCGCTTCAGGTACTGTCGGGTTGCCTCCTCGGTCTGCCCCGGCGAGCCCGCGTCCCTCGGACGATGGGGGCAGACGAAGTCAACTCTGGCAACCTTCACGTACTGCTGCAGCTCATCGTCGGAGATGTCCCCCCCCTGCGACGCGGTGACGAGGCGCGCGGGGTCGATCTCCTTCACGGCGTCGCGGAGAGCGCCCAACTCCTCGAAGGGCACGTACCTCTTGTCGCCCACGTTCCGCTCGTTGGCTAGGTCGATGTACGCGTTCAGATGCCCCTTGAGTGCCCCGGCAATGGTCCGCACGGCCCCCAAGTGGCCTTCCAGACTGTGGACGCTGCCGGCGCCTTCCCCGCGGGTGAGCGTGACATCCACCACGATTCCTCGCGCGTCGGCCTCGCCGACGAGCCTGACCAGCCTGTCCATGTACGGCTGCGTCGCGGCGCCCGCGCCGTCCACGGCCGAGACATCCGAGCCGCCGGACGCCCAAGTCGCCCAGACGCGGATCCAGTTGATCCCACGGGCCGCCAGGTCATCGAAGTCGGCCGTGATGGTCTCATCGGGAGCTCCCAGGCCGCCGTAGTAGCTGATCCCCAGGAGGAACGTCGGCTTGCCGTCGAGCGTGAACTGGGTGTCGTTGACGCCCAAGGTCATGCCCCGCGCACCGGCGCACAGGGCGCATAGACAGACAAGGGAGGCTCCGTGGGTAGCACGTGCGTGCATCGTCGCTGATCACCTTCTCCTTTTCCGTCCCACCGGCACAGGAAGCGGCCTAGGGTGCCACCCTCAGCAGCAGCACCTTCCTGGGCGGCAGGTCGATGGTGCGCTCGAGGGATGAGCCCGACAAGCTGACATCCTCGATCTTCCCGTTAGGCCCGATGAGTTCCGCCTGGTGGCGCCCCGGCGCGAGCCCGGCATCCCCCAGGTCCCACTTCACGTCGGCACGCCTGGTCTCGCCTGAGACATTGCAGAGCACGAGAGCGAGGTCGCCCGATGGGGCCCGCCACGCCTGCGCAGCCACGGAGCGCGCCGTGTACTCGCCACGGCGCTCGCCCTGTCGGCCGTTGAAGGTGTTGTAGTGCCAGAAGCTGAGGCGAATGGGCTCGCATTCTACGGCCGGCATCGGCAGCATCCTCCCGAGCGCCAGAAACTCGCGTCCGTAGCCGGTTCGAGCGGCCGCTACCTCGCGGAGGAACGCCAGCTTGTCAGGGTCTACGTCGAATGTGCGCTCGGGATCCTGGATGAACCGAAAGTGGTAGGCGAGCTGGGACGGCTCCTCCTGGATCTGCGGCCAGCGCTCCAACGGCGAGAACTCGTAGTTCAGCTCAGGCAGCGCGCCCCACAGTGCGCACCGCGCAGCGACCAGGTAGAACAGGTCGCCCGCCTCACGTGACAGCTTCAGCCACCCATCCATCCGCACAGGGCCCCACTCATGGTAGACATAGTCGAAGAGCGGGATGACGTCCGCCCTGCCCGAGAGGATAAGCGGGACGTGCCGCTCGCCCTCGAACGACGCCGCCGGCTCGCCCCAGGCTCGCGCCTGGTAGAACTGGACCTCGGGCAGGACGGCCTCGGCGATCACCTCGGTTCCGCGGGGGACCACCCGTCCCGTCTCGTCCCTCATGCGCCCACCCGTGTTCGCGAACATGCTTCGGTACGCGTCGAAGAGCCAGCGCCCGTCGCCCGGCGGGTGCCTGTGGCCCGGGTGGTAGCACCCCTGCGGGCCGTTCGAGGCGCTGATGTCGCCGTACATCGCGTCGGCTCCGGTGTCTTCCGCCGCGCGCGCATCCCGGTCTGCGTGGAACTCACGCGTGTGCTCCTCAGCCGGACACAGGTACGGAAAGCCGGCGCTGGGCCTCACTCCGAAGAGGTCGAGCTCGCGAGCGGAGTTGGCGAACGTGTCGAACTCAAACAGCGCCAGAGCGTCGCCCTGTTCCGCGATCTGCCGGCCGTTCGCCGGGTCGAGCCTCGTCGGGAACCAACGCGAGACGGCCCATTCGACGGTCGGCTCCTCGTCGGCACCCCAGGCTGCATCGGGCGGCTGGCGCCAGTCGTGCCCAAGGACGTGCAGCGCGGGCGCGCCCGCGCCTTCCCGGAGCGCGCGGAGCCACGCCGACTGGTCGTGCGCGGCGGAGATGCCGAACGTGCAGTAGCCCACGCCCCCCGCGAGCCACTCCGGGACGTCGGCGCGCTCGCCGAGGCGCCCGCGCGTGAACGCGCCGGACGTTGCCACCCACTCCCTGTACCGTCCGGCTGCCTCCTCCCAGCGCCCGGTGCGCAGCACTCCCAGCACCACCGGGTAGTCCAGAGCGATGCCCGCGCCGGGCCGTCTGTCCCACGATAGATGTCCGACGTTCCAGCAGAGGTCATCGGTGCCTGGGGCCGTGGCGAAGTCGAGCGACTTCTCCGTGCCGCTCGGGTCGAGGGCCGCCAGCATGAAACCGCCGACGCCCGGCACGGCGTAGGAGCTGAGCATGATCGGCACGCCGCTGAAGCCCTCCGGGTACAACAGCCCCGGGAGCCCGCGTGGTCCTTCGCCCGGGAGGCCCTGAGCCCACCGAACCGGATCGCGGATGATGATTCCCCCTGCCGCCGGATGCGCTAGCTCGTCCGTGCCTTCCGCCGCGAGTGGGCTCAGGCCGACGAGGCACGGGTACAGGAGTCTGTTGACGATCGCGTTCCCCTCCACCGAGACCTTGGGCCGGAATTCGACCTCGCTCGCGTCGGGCGCCAGTGTGACATCCGCCGTCACGCTGATGCCCAGGGGGAGGCGCCATTTGAGGCGCAGGCCGTTCCCGATCGTCTCGCCGTCGAACGAGTCGTACCGAACGCTCCATCCTCGCTCCGGGTACTCGATGGCGAACGGCACCTTCGGCGCCGCGGGGTCAATGAGCGAGAGGCCCGACTTCCTGTCGACGACCTCGACGATGGCGCCGCTCGATGGGTCGAACGCGACGCGCACGAGGTCGTTCTCCACCGCGAGCGGAGGGGCTTGGGAGACGGTAGACAGCATGGTGAACAGAACGCATCCGGCAGGCAAGGCTGTCTCCATCAAGTACGCGGAGGCATGACCGTGGGCACGACCTTCCGCGATAGGGTACGACACACAAGGAAGTCGCTGTCGAGCGTCAGCACATCAGCTCCCGGGAACAGCTCGGACACTCGCACTAGACAGGTATCGGCGAGTGACATGGGGACGTCGTGGTACTGGGCGATCATGCGCTCGAGGCCTGCCGAGTGCTGCCCCAGCGAGAAGGAGATCTTCAACCAGCCAGTTGACACGGGCCTCAGGACCTCGTTCGCCCCGCGCGGCACGCCTCGGAACAGGCGGCAGGCCTCGGCTGGGACGACTTCGCACGTCAGGATCGGTGGCACGTAGCGGCCGAGCACAGCGGTCGCCCAACTGTGGTACTCATCCTCGCGTATCATGTACGAGACGAGTGGACCAGTGTCCAGGATGGCACGCCGCAAGGCTGGTCCTCTCCAGACCCCTCCATGTAGGCGGGGTTGGTCGACAGGCCCGGCGGTCCCAGCACACAGCCGCAGAACTCGCGGGCCACGTCTGTGAACGACAGCGGGTGTGGTTCGCCATTGACGGCCTGCTCAACAGCTGACCGCGCCAAGGCCGACCGGCTCACGCCGAGTTCCTTGGCCTTGGCTTCCAGCCTTGCCGCAAGTTCAGGCGGAAGACGCAGTGTCAGCGTCATTGTGGACACCTCCCTGAACACGGTGCTGACAGCATTGTAGCACGGACGTCCGGCGAGTCTGTCGCGGCCGCGCCTACCTGAAGAACCCCTCCAGTGCCGGCGGGAGTAGCTCGTAGCGCTCGTAGAACGGGGCGTAGGCGGGGGTGTTCGTGCCCGGCTCGTAGACTCTCTCGACGGTCGCCGAGGACCGGGCCTCGTCGAGGCCGCCGTACACGCCGGCGCCGACGAAGCCGAACATCGCCGCGCCCAGCACGGTAGCCTCCTTCTGCTCGATCGTGACGACCGGCACACCGCAGACGTCCGCCCTGATCTGGTTCCACAGCGCGTTGCGCGAGCCGCCGCCGACGGCGCGGATCGAGGTGACGGGGGCGCCCTGCAGCCGACCGAGGATGTCCATCGCGTTGCGGAGCTGGAATGCCAGCCCCTCCAAGGCCGCCCGGTATACCTGGCCGCGGGAGGTGTGTAGACCGAGGCCGAGCATCCCGCCGCCCGTGCCATAGCGCTTCGACGGCCCGGCTCCTCGCACGAGCTGCGGCAGGAACACCAGACCGTCCGAGCCCGGCGCGACGGCCGACGCTTCGGCGATCATGGTCTTGTAGGCCGCCCCACCCTCGCCCAGATCGCCATAGAGGTGCCGCCTAACCCACTCGAGGCCGCCGGAGCCCATCATCAGGAACTGCGGGTTGGTGAGGCCGGGCTCCGCGTCGAACTCAGCCATCAGGCCGGACTCGAACACGTCGCGCGTCAGTTCCAGCGCGCGTGCCCTTGTTGCCAGGATCTCCCACGTGCCTGAGCTGAGGACGGCCTCGCCCTCGCGCGCGCCCGAGCCCACGATGGCGAACTGAGTGTCGTGCCCCGCCGCGACAACCGGTACCCCCGGGGTGAGACCTAGGTCGCTGGCGACCGAGCGAGAGAGGGGGCCTATCACCTCGCCCGGTTCCACCCACCGCGGGAACAGACTTCTCCCAACGCCGGCGAGGCCGAGCATCTCGTCTGACCAGGTCCTTGCCGCCAGATCGGTCGCCATCGTCGTGCACGCCGCTGTCGCGTCGACCGATAGCTCACCGCACAGGCGGTGCGACACGAGTCCGGGCATCATCAGCCACGCCGTGGCGTTGTCGAGCGCCTCAGGCGCGTGCCTGCGAAGCCACACCAGCTTGAGGATCGTGTTGAAGCTGAACACTTGGTAGCCGGTAGTCCTGAACGCGTCGAACGGGTCGCACAGGTCGGCGAAGCGCCCCGCCAGCGACTGGGTGCGGCCGCACTGCCAGGAGATGACCGGGTAGAGCAGACTCCCGTCCGCCGCGACCGGCGCTCCGTCGGCGCCGAATGTGGTGACCGCAAGGGCCTTGACACTGGATCGGTTCACCTCAACAAGCGCCGCGCGCGCCGCGGCGAACAGCCGGGACAGGATTCCGTCCAGGTCCCAGATGAGGTGTCCCGGAGAGCCCGGGTCGGGGGCGGGCGCGTTCGGTCTCGAAGCTGAGGCGACGAGCCTCCCTGTCGCGTTCACCACGCTGGCGGTGGCGTTGGTCGCGCCGCAATCGAGGATGAGAGCATGAGCGTCGGACATCACCGGCACCTCTTCCTGGACGCAGTTCGGGCGCCCGGCGGAGCCGGGCGCCCGATACAGGTGCTATCTATAGACTGTCGAAGAGCCTAAGCTCGCCTGTCGGCCACAGCATCCCTGCGGCACGGATCCGCGTACACAGCGGCTGGGCCCGCGCCTACACGCGCTGGACGTTGACTGCCTGCGGGCCCTTCGGGCTCTGCTCGACCTCGAATTCGACCTCTTCGCCCTCGTTGAGGGACCTGAAGCCCTGCCCACCGATCGCCGAATAGTGCACGAAGACGTCCTTGCCGCCCTCTTCCGGCTGGATAAAGCCGTAACCCTTGTCTGCATTGAACCACTTCACTGTACCACGCACTGCTGTGAACACTCCTAGCGCATTAGATTGAGTCGGGCGCCCCGACGACGGCAACGATACCCCGGCTCACGTGCAAGTCAGGAACGGCGGCTGCAATTCCCCTCTGCCTGGGCTCCCCGGAAGGTGCCCAGCCGTGTAACACGAAGCACCGTCAAACCCACATTCTACAGGTTTGGTCCCGCACCTACAACGCACACAGAATCTTGTCAAGTGTTTTTGGGGCGGCCCGATCTAGCGTACCCGACCGATCCGTTGCATGGGCCAGTAGATGCCAATGACCCTGCCGATGAGATCCGAGTTGGGGACCGGTCCCCAGTCCCGGCTGTCCTCGGACAGGTTGCGATTGTCCCCCAGCACGAAGACGCATCCGTCGGGCACAACAAAGCCCCATCGGTCGAACTCCATGGGGTAGCTCTGGCTCAGGCGGGCATCCCGCACCCATGTGGGTGTGGGCCAGGTGTCTACCATCGGGGCATCAACGTACGGTTCGTCCACTCGGTCGCCGTTGCGGTACAGGCTGCCCCCCTCGATCTTAAGACGGTCGCCCGGGACGGCGACCACGCGCTTTACGAGCAGCTCCCAGTGGCCCGTCTCGTCGGGGTGCTTCAGGATGACGACGTCACCCCTGCCAGGCCCCGGAACCTTGCCTTGGAACAACAAGGTCGCGATGCGATCCTCCTCCATCAGCGTCGGCTCCATCGACCCCGACGGCACCTCGTACGGACGCATGTAGGCCAACGCGAAGATGCAGAGCACCAGAGCGACCCCGGCCACGATCGGTCGCACGATCCGTCCGAAGCAGCACCCGCGCCTTCGCGCGGGCCGCTCCGGCTCAGGCTGAGCTGACAGCGGATCGGGTGCCAACGCGCCTACCTCTCATCCCCAAGGATCTGGTATACCCGCCCTATGTCGTCCAGCGGGGCCGCGAAAGCGCCGCGGTACGCGGTACCGGTTCGCAGGTCGCCGTACAAGTCCTCGCCGTGCAGCTTGGCGTGCGCGTCAAGTATCAGCAGATCGGAGGAGAACCCGCCGAACGCCTCGACCGGGCATGCCGCCCTGATGGCGGCAGCTGCGAGCTCGTTTCGCCCGGCCGGCAGAGGGTCGTCGCGCCCGTCGTCGTACGGCGGGGCGGACCCTCCGTCAGGCGAGTAGTCGTAGTCCCAAGCGACCGCGATGAGATCGAACACGGCTCGCACGCCGGCCCTAGGGAGCCGGGCCCAGCTCTCGACTCGGTCTCGCCCCTTGCTCTCCCAGTCGATGTTGCTCACGTATGCGCTGACCCCGCCCCAGGTGTCGACGACCACGAAGGACAGGCCCTCGCGGGGCTCCTCCTCAGGCTGGATGCCGACCCACCCGATGGGTAGCGTTGAGCCTGACCGCAACGCCTCGACGGCCCAGTCCCACGGTCGCCTCGGGTACACGTCGTACAGGGCGATGGCCGGAGCCTTCAGCGTCTCCTCGCACCAGGAGGACCAGCCTGTGAGCTCCGCTTCGGTGAAGACCGCCGCGCCCGGCCGCAGCCCTGCGGAGTAGTCCATCGGGACGAGCGTCGGCACCACTTCGGCCTTGTCTCCGGCGGCGTCGCGCCAGAGCAGCAGCAGGCGGCGCGCGACCTCATCGGGGCATTGCTTGTGGTACACGAGGTAAAGCCTGTTGGCGTGGTACATGCGTGTCAGCACATCACACGCGCGGCCCACCTCGTCCGCCGCCGGCGGCTTAACATCGGGCACATTTGGCTCCGCTATCCAGTAGCCTCTCACCGCGGGCGTGAGTGTCAGGCTCAGCCAGAACGAACGCTCCAGGTCCCCTCCGGGCGGAGTCAACACGCAGCCCGAGCATAGCAGGATTGGCAGGAGCGCGGCCAAGCCCACCTCACCTTCCGCCAGTGTGGATGGCGCCCTCGAGGCGCCCGATCGACGCTTGTGACCTCTGGGCCGTGTCCCGGTCGCCCTGGGTGTGGATGCGACCGGCGAGGTCAGCGATCCGCCTGTGTTGCTCGAGCGCGTCCCTCGGGCGACCCTGGGCCTCGAGCAGCAGCGCGCGCCCGTACAGAGGACGCAACGCATCGGGGAAAGCCTTGATGGCGGCGTCGATACCCTGGGCCGCGCCCTTCGTGTCACCGGCCGCGAACCTCGCCAACGCGATTCCGACCAGCGGATCGGGCCAGGTGGGAGCGACCTTGGTGGCGCGAGTGAACTCATCGACGGCGCCGCCGTAGTCGCCCTTCGCGTACAGCGCGGTGCCCAGCCCGAAGATGGCGGCCACGGCCCCTGGGTCGAGCTGCAGCGCTTGCTTCAGGTCCTGGATCGCGTCGTCGGGTTGGCCTCCCTGGAGAAGGGCCGTCCCGCGCCCGGTGTAGACGTCGGCGGTGCGTCTGCCAAGGTCGAGGGCCTTCGAGAAGTCAGTGATCGCGGCATCGAACTTGCCCTGCGACAGGTAGGCCGCGCCCTGCTTGTCCCGCGCGGCGGCGCAGTTGGGGTCTATCTCGAGAGCCTTGGCGAGGTCGGCCATCGCCTGCTCGGTCTTGCCCTCCGAGGCGAGCTCCGCTCCGCGCATGGCGTAGATCTCGGGGTTGTTGGGATCCCACGAGAGCGCCGCGTTGTACGTGGTCTGCGCTGCCTGGGCCTGCTTCGGGTCGGCCGCCTTGCCGTCCCACGAGCCGGCAAACTCGCGGAGTATGTCCCCTCGCTCGATGGGTTGGGACGACGCCGGCGCCCGGCAGGTTGAGAACTTGTCGGCGACTGACATGACCTCGACGAGGCCCACTAGGCTGCTCTTCACCCCGAGGAGCTGCCCTGTGTCGGGGTCGCGGATCTCATCGCCCTGGTGGAGCACCTCGAACCGGTCACCCACCCGCAGCCCCTTGTCGGTGCCCCCCGTGATGGTGATGCCGTCCGCGTCCACGGCGGCGACCCTCGATCGCCACGGGTCGCTCCCCAGCTCCCGCACGGCGTACTCGATCCACTCATCGACACACGGACCGACGGCCTTGCCTACCGGCGTGTCGGCCGTGCCGCCGGAGCCTATAGCGATGTCCGCATAGCTGGCCGCGAAGTCGGTGCGGGAGTCGGAGGCCGCGTGCTGAACGTGTTTGGCCGCGACCACCTCGGAGGTGGCCGTGTTGATGACGTGGATGTCGGCGCCGATGGTGACGGTTATCTTGGACCTGCCGACTCTGATGCCGGCGATGGACGCGGCCTTGGAGTCGATGCTGACCGTGGCCTCGGTTACGCTCGGCACGATCAGGTACTCCACGCCGATGAGCCTCCCGACCTTCGGAGCGGTGTCCGGGCTTGTCAGGCCCGCCTGCCCGAGCTGCTGCTCGGCGACCACCTTGTCGAGCTCGGTGCGGTTCATCACGACGAACCGGTCAGTTGCCACGAGCGCCGTGGTCATTAGGTCCGCCATCGTCGCGGCCACCGCTCGGTCGTCCCAAGCTACGTTGCCCCTAATGATGCGAAACCCGCTGACTGTCGGCGGAACGACGGCCACGCGTTTCTTGAGCACCCTGTTCGCCGGCGGAGGCGGGGCGTAGAGCTCGCCGACCGGCACCGGCTTGGCGGGCTCGCATAGAGCGGCCGGTAGCGACAGTGCCACGAAACAAAGGGTAGCGATGGCGAACTTGCGCAGCATGTACGGGCACCTCCTGCAAAACTAATGCTAGGGCGCGACGCCTCTAGCTACGAACAACCGGGCGAGCCTAAGGTTGCGCCCCGGCCGGCGCGCCGTCCCCTCCCCGCCGACCGACCGCATATGCCAGGACCCGCAGGAAGAAGCGAGGAAGCGCCGCCAGCCTGGGCAGGCGCCGGGGGTCCTGGATAACGCGCCATAGCCACTCCAGGCCGGCCCGCTGCATCCATGCCGGCGCCCGTGCGACTTCGCCGGACAGCACGTCGAGCGTCCCGCCGATCCCGATCGCCACTCCCACGCCCAGGCGCTCCCGATTCCTGTCGATGAACTGCTCCTGCCGCGGCACTCCAAGCCCCACGAACAGGATTCGGGCTCCGGACTCGGCCACCTCGGTCACGACGCCTTCTTCGTCCGATGCGTCGTAGTAACCGTCCCTCACGCCGGCCACCTTCAGGTCAGGCAAACGCTCGGTCAGCCGCGCCGCCGCGCGCTCGGCGATTCCGGGACGCGCGCCGACGAAGTACACCGGCATCCCGCGCCTGGACGCCTCGCGGCATACCTCGACAGTGAGATCGGCCCCCGCGACGCGCTCCGGGAACGGTGCCCCCAACAGCCGCGCCGCGAACAGAGCGCCTGCGCCGTCCGGCGTGACGAGCGTAGCCTTCCTTACGATGGCGTCCAGCTCCGGCTCGCGACTCGCCCGGTCTACAAGCGTCGCGTCCGCGGTGACGACGTGGTGGATGTGATCGCGCGTCGCCCAGAGCAGCACGCGGTCGACCGCGTCGCGCATCGTCGTGCGATCCACCCTCGTCCCGAGGATGGTGATGCTCTCAACCACCGCGCCCGGCTGACGGAGCTTCGCGCGCCATCCGTAGACGATCTGGAACGTGATCGCGAACGCCGCGACGCCAATGCCGCCGAGCACCAGAAGGACGAGCAGCTTGAGCATCCAGCTCTGCCGGATGGCGGCGGTCAGGAGGAGGGCGACGAGGCACAGGTACACGTGCCATGCGAGCAGAAACGCGACGGCCTCGCGGGCGTTCATGCCGCGTCGCACCAGCGCCCCCACGAACGTCACCCGCTCGGCCTCCGTGAAGACGGTGCGCAGCGGGCGGTCGCGGTTGATGGCGAGGGTGATGATGGAGGCGAACAGCGGCGCCCCGAGCGACAGAGCCGGCACGACAAGAACGAGGAACGCGGCGTTCTTGACGGCCCCCAGCACGCTGAGGCACGCAAGTGCGAGCCCCGCCGACATCCCGCCGCCCAGCCCGAAGCGCACTCGCGGCGGCGGATTGCACCACCAGAGAACAGGAAGGGCCGCCCCCGTGATGGCCATCCCTAGCTGATGCGCCGCCGGGACCGACAACGCCGCGTTTCCGGCCATCGCGGCCGCCGCGCTCAGGGTCAGGCCTGATAGGACCGCGATCCCCGGCACGAGCGCCTCGCCCCGGTTCGACAGCGACACCAGCATCGCGACCGCGAAGACCCAGAGCACGGTGAGCCAGCCGGCGGCGGCGCCGAGCGGGACGATGGGTCCGAAGGGCAGTTTGACCTCGGAGATCGAGAGGCCCCCCACGAAGACGGCGAATGCCGACGTGACGGCCAGCGAGACGACGCGCACCAGCCGCCCTACAACGACCGGCAGAGGCTCGGTCATCGTCCCGACCGCGAACAGGAACACGGTGCATACGCACAGCGCGATGGCCCCCTCGCGCCACCGACCCTCGGAGAGCGCGGCGAGTGCCATGACGAGCGCGAACACAAACGCCATTCCACCGGTCGGGAAGCCCATCGGACACCCGTCGGCGTCGAAGCGCCTCGCGGGCCGGAGCCAGACAGAGACGACACACACCGTTCCCGCCAGGACAGACGAGAGTAGGATGGTGTAGATGAGCGTGACATCCACAGTCTGCCCCCTCTCTCCCCTCACGGGGGATGAGGCCTGTCCTGAGTCGGCCCGACGGGCCGTAGCGAAGGGGTGGCGTGAGGGGGCGAGAGGGCGACGCCCTACGTCCCCTCCTCCCACGTGGCCAGGTACCTGGCCTGCTCGTCCGTCAGCGTGTCGATCCTGATCCCCATCGCCTGGAGCTTCAGAGCCGCGATCCCGTCGTCCACATCCTCGGGCACCGAGTAGACTCTCTTCTCGAGCTTGTGCGCGTTCCGCACCGCCCACTCGGAGCACAGCGCCTGGTTCGCGAAGCTCATGTCCATCACGCTCGCGGGGTGCCCTTCGGCGGCCGCCAGGTTCACAAGCCGCCCCTCGCCGAGCACGAACAGGCGCTTGCCGGACGGCAGCATGTATTCCCTGGCATGCTCGCGGATGTCCCGCTGCTCCACCGCCATCTCGCGGAGGTGTGTCAGCGCAAGCTCAACGTCGAAGTGGCCGGAGTTGCAGAGGATAGCGCCGTCCTTCATGAGCTCGAAGTGCTCGCGCCGGACAACGTGCTTGTTGCCGGTCACGGTGACGAACACGTCGCCTATTTCGGCCGCCTCCGCGATCGGCAGAACATCGAATCCGTCCATCACCGCCTCGATGGCCCGCACCGGCGAGACCTCGACGACGATGACTCGGGCGCCCATCCCTCGCGCCCTGGTCGCGACTCCGCGGCCGCACCAGCCGTATCCGCAGACGACGAATCTCGACCCCGCGAGCAACAGGTTCGTGGCGCGCAGGATGCCATCGATCGTTGACTGTCCCGTCCCGTAGCGATTGTCGAAGAAGTGCTTCGTGCGCGCGTCGTTCACGGCAATGATCGGGTAGGCCAGGACGCCGTCCCGCTCCATCGCTCGGAGGCGTATCACCCCCGTGGTTGTCTCCTCGGTGCCTGCGATCACCCGATCGGCGAGATCGCGACGGTCCTTCAGCACGTGGGTGACGAGGTCCGCCCCGTCGTCCATCGTGAGCGTCGGATCGATCGCGGCGGCCCTGCGCACATGCTCGTGGTAGCCGGCCGTGTCGATCCCGGTAATCGCATACACAGGCATCCCGTAGTCTTGCACAAGGCTGGCCGCTACGTCATCCTGCGTGGACAACGGGTTCGAGGCGCACAGCGCGACCTCCGCGCCCCCGGCAACGAGCGTGTGCATCAGGTTCGCGGTCTCGGTGGTAACGTGGAGACACGCCGCCACCCGCTGCCCCGCGAGCGGCCTCTCCTTCGCGAACCGCTCGCGTATGAGCGTGAGGACGGGCATCTGCCGATCCGCCCATTCGATCCGGAGCTTGCCCTGCCCCGCCAGGCCTAAGTCGCGAACGTCATAGTCCGGCATCGCGTCCGATACCTCCGTTCAGTGTGGGCCCAACCGGGCCGTCGCCTCGCAAGTGGTACCAGACCGGCGCCCTGAATGCAACAGATGGTGCCTACGTCCGGGGTCGTTTCGTTCTCCGAGCGCTAGCGCGTGGTGACCCAACCTCACCCCCCGGCCTCCGGCCGTTCCCCCTCTCCGCTGGCGGAGGG
>Ga0315279_10004290_pt1 | contig 19215 bp, 17 predicted proteins | sample YL17G06_20_MG_FD_203694 | JGI IMG/M metagenome (GOLD analysis project Ga0315279, IMG submission 203694) | Sediment microbial communities from Yellowstone Lake, YNP, Wyoming, USA - YL17G06_20 | ecosystem: Environmental > Aquatic > Freshwater > Lake > Sediment | place: USA: Wyoming | collected... | reverse complement strand
GAGGGCCAGCTCGCCTTCGTGGTGGTCGGTCGCCCGTACACGCTGCACGATAGCGCGGTGAACATGCACGTGGGCCAGCGCATCCGCGACCTGGGCGTCCTCCCCATCCCGCAGGACTTCCTGCCACTCGCGACGGTGGACCCATCGCCGCAGTGGATCAACGCCTACTCGCGGCAGATCCAGAAGAAGCTGCAGGCGGCCCGCATCGTCCGCGCTGATCCCAGGCTCCGGGCGGTCGTGATCACGTACTTCGGTTGCGGGCCGGACTCCTTCGCCAATCCGTTCTTCAAGGAGGAACTTGGCGAGCCGTGCTACGTCATGCAGATCGACCAGCACACGGCTGACGCGGGCGTCATCACTCGCATGGAGGCGTTCGCCGACACGGCCAGGGCGATCACGCAGGCGGAACCGACGGCGCCGATCCGGACAACCACCGTGTCGATGGGTGAGCTGGCCGGCACGGGACGGCGGGTGTGGCTGCCCGACCTGGGCGGCGCGGCCCGCGTGGTCGCGGCGGCTCTCGAGGCCTGCGGGGTCGACGCGGCTGTGCTCCCGCGCTCGCCCGACCCGGGTCTCAACCTCGCGCGGAAGGCTATCAGCGAGGACGTGTGCCTGCCGGCCCTCATGACCACGGAGGACATGCTGCACCGCACGCGGCAGGCCGACTTCCTGCCTGACCGCGAGGTCTTCTTCCAGGGGCATTCGTCGGGGCCGTGCCGGTACGGGATGTACTTCATGCTCCAACGACGGATCCTCGACCATCTCGGGCTCGAGGACACCGAGGTCGTCACCCTCGGTCTGGGCAACTCGCACGGTGGCCTTGGCGCCGGATTCGTGCTGGCAACCTACGACTCCCTGGTCGCACATGACATGCTCCAGAAGCTGCTCCACCACACGCGGCCCTATGAGGTGAACCCGGGCCAAAGCGATGAGGTCTACGAGACGTTCGTCTCCGAGTTGCTGGAACTCACGCGCGCCTCAGCGCGTGAGATGAGCTCTCGCGGTCGCAGGCTGAAGGCCTACCTTGGCTTGCACCTCGACGACTACGAGGAGCTCCTGGTGCGAGCTCGGGACGCGTTCGCCGGCGTGCCCGGGCGGGAGGGGCGAAGACCGCTGGTCGGCCTGGTGGGCGAGTTCTACGTCAGGCTTCACCCGGACGCGAACCAGGACATCATTCGCAAGCTCGAGGCCGCAGGCGCGGAGGTCTGGCTCGCGCCTCTCACGGAGTTCATCTCCTACTCGAACTACCTTACCGGCTGGCTCGCAGAGGACGCTCTGAAGGACGTCATCTCCTGGCGCGACGTCAGGACGGCGCTGGTTAAGCGGCTTCTCGCGCGGCTGGCGCGGCATGACGAGCACGTCCTCTACGCCGCCACGGAGCCGTACATGGGTGGCTTCGACGACATCCCCGCCCACGAGGTGGTCGGCAAGGGGTCGCGGTACGTCGACCCGCACTTCGGCGGGGAGGCGATCTGCTCCATGGGCAAGGCCGAGGACTTCGCCTACAGGGGGCTCGACGGGGTAGTGAGCATCGCCCCCTTTAACTGCATGCCTGGCATGACGGTGTCGGCCTTGTCGCACGAACTCCGCCGGCGCCACGGCGGGATACCGTTCCTGGTGCTCGAGTACGACGGCTTCGAGGACACCACACGCGAGACGAAGATTCGCACCTTCGTCCGCCAGGTCACCGACGCGTGGGCGGCAAGGACGAACCCGTAGGGCGCGACCGGAAGGTCGCCCGCGTAGGGTGCGACCGGAAGGTGGCCCGCGTAGGGCGCGACCGGCAGGTCGCCCGTTGCGGCTGACCGAAACGGCTGTCCGGGTACGGGTCCCCGGTGTGACGGGCCCGCTTGTACCCGGAGGTGGTGGGTACCGTGTCTCGGGCCTTCGATCTCTCCCTCCAGCCGGACAGCCGGTTCCTCCGGTTCCGCCAGTCCTACACCACCAACGAACACTTGATGAGCGTCTTCGAGAGCGCGGAGGCACTGCGCGGGCAGGTTGGCAGCATGACGCGCGAGGTCGCGTCCGGCCTCAGCGACGTCTCCTCCGGCCTCAGCAGCATGAACTGGGCTGTCGAGAACGGCTTCGCCGAGATGTCGTACCAGCTTGGTTCGATGGGCCTGGCGATTGAGGAGGGGTTCCGGGGCCTCGGGTCGCTGTTTTCGTGGGGTCTCGCACGGATCTGCTGGCAGATGGAACAGAACCGGGCGGTCTACCGCGACATCCTCACGACGCTTCAGACGCCACTCGCGACCGTAGGGCTGGAACTGCGCAAGCGCGCCGAGACCGCTGTCAAGAACGGCTGGTGGGACGAGGCGGCCAGCGACCTCTCCGACTCGCTGGAGAACAACCGGTACGACTTCCTTGCGCACCTGCAGCTTGGCCGAGTGCTGTGGTTCCAGTACGGCCAGTGGCAGCCGGCGATGGGCCAGTTCGAGTTGGCAGCGAAGTACGGCGACGCCGCGGACGCCGGCAAGGAACAGCGGTACTACGCGGCACTCGCCTACATCCACATGTCGCTGCTCTGGCGAATGGACGGCTCCGAGGAGTCGTTGAGCCAGGCGCTCTCGGCGAGCGCGAGGGCATGGGAGCTCGCGCTGAATGTCGATCCCGTCATCATCGAACACGTCCTGCTGCTCTGCCTCCACAAGCGGAGCAACCAGGCGAAGGCTGTCATGCACGGCGCCTTCTTCATGCAAGAGGAGCGCGCCACGGCCTTCCCGCACCACCCCGACCTTAAGGTGTTCCCCGAGGTCGCCGCCGCGCGCGACGCGTGGATGGCCCACTACAAGCCCATTCTAGCCGAGGCCCGCGACCTGGAGACCCGGGCGCGATCACTGTCCGAGTCGCACCAGGTCGCCCCCGGCCGCCCTGCGGTCGCGGACGAGTCCCGTCCCAGAACGGCCGCCCTATCCCTCGCGGCAAGTGCGGAGGCGGCGCTGGGGGCGTGCGAGATTGCACTCATCAACCGCGTTGGGGAAGCGGCGAAGCAGGTCGCGCAGGCTGACAAGGCGGTAGAGGAGCACAAGAAGGAAGAGCCGTTTTGGGATTTCCTGGTGAGCGAGACGAGCGACGCTGGCAGAGTCGTGGGGTGGGTGGTCGGGGTGGTGGCGTTACCGGCCTGGCCGTTCCTATCATGGGCTTGCTGGCCTGAGGTCGTCCATGCGCATGCCTGTGCCTTTGTGGCGAGCTGCTTTGTATTGCCACCCTTCCTGGCCTGGGGAGCATCGCAGGCAATTGACGCTGCGGTTCACGCACGCCGGATGCAGAGATGGGGCGCGCAAGGCGTCGAGCTCCGGGCCGGCCGACGGAACACCTCTGACGCCATGGACGAACTTGAGCGCGTGGTCCAGCGGTTCGATCAGGGCGGCGACGAGCTCCGCAGCGCGAACGAGCGCCTGCGGGCGTCGGCGGAGAGCAAGGATATGATCGGGCGGTCGTAGGTGGTAGTCCTGGAGGAGGCCTGGCAGGTGCCGCACGTTGACTCGCCAGCGAACCTCGACCTCCCCAGGCGGCGGAGCATCCGCTTACCAGGCTACGACTACGCCGGATACGGGACCTACTTCGTCACGATCTGCGCCGACGAAGGCAGGTGTCTCTTCGGGCGCATTGCCGACGAAGCCATGTGGCCAAACACGTTGGGCGAACTCGCGATCCAGGAATGGCTCGCATCGGCTGCGGTGCGGCCGGGGGTGCGTCTAGATCACTTCGTGCTGATGCCGAACCACTTCCACGGTATTGTGCACCTTAGGACGGAGCTCGGTACGGAGGGCGCGGAGGTGCTCCCGGAGGTGGCGAGCGACCTGCCGGTCGGTGCGGGCGACCTGCCGGTCGGTGCGGGCGACCTGCCGGTCGGTGCGGGCGACCTGCCGGTCGGTGCGGGCGACCTGCCGGTCGGTGCGGGCGACCTGCCGGTCGCCCCTACGGCCGATGGGCTGCTGCGCGCGGGCGACCTGCCGGTCGCCCCTACGGCCGATGGGCTGCTGCGCGCGGGCGACCTGCCGGTCGCCCCTACGGCCGGGCCGGCGAAGGGTAGCTTGGGGTCGCTGGTGGGGTGCTACAAGGCGGCGGTGACTCGGCGGGCGCGGGTGGTGCTGGGCGACCCGAGCCTGCGCGTGTGGCAGCGGGGGTACTACGAGCACATCATCCGCGACGAAGAGGACCTGTGCCGTATCCACGAGTACATCATCGGCAACCCGGCTTGCTGGGAGTCGGACACGGAGTACGTGCCGTAGGGGCGACCGGAAGGTCGCCCGCGTAGGGCGCGACCGGAAGGTCTCCGCCCGTCCCCCGGCGGATCGACTACGGGTCATCCGAGGAGGTCGCTCCATGCTGCCCACATTCCTCATCGCGCTCGCGCTCCAGCTTCAGGTTGGCGGCGAGGAGCCGGGCCCGAACCTGGCGCCTAACCCGTCGTTCGAGGAGGTCGGCCCGGACGGCGCGCCTGTGGCGTGGCAACTGCCGGAGGGCTATCGCGTCGTCACGGGCGCCGGTCACTCGGGCGACCGGGCGCTGCTGTACGAGAACCGCGACCCCGACGCCTACCGCCTGGCCGTCTGTGAGGTGCCCGTCGAGACGGGCTGCGCGTACCGGATCTCCGGATGGGTGCGCACCGAGGGGGTGGAGGGGCCCGAGCAGGGCGCCACCATCTGCCTAGAGTGGTCGGGTCCGAACGGGTGGATCGGCGGGTGCTACCCGTATGGCCGCAAGGGCGACAACGACTGGTTCCTGGTCTCCGACAGGACCCAGCGGATTCCGCCGGAGGCGACCCGGGTCACCCTCGCCTGCTACCTGCGCAAGGGCATGACGGGCAAGGCCTGGTTCGACGACGTGGAGGTGCGGAGGATCTGGCTTCCGCCCCTTGCCGCGATGCTCACGGAGCCGAACGCGCGGGGCGAGCTTGCGCCCAGGGGGCCTGCGACGGTGTCCGCGTACTGCGAGATCGATCCGCTCGCCGGCGCCGACATAGAAGGCCACGAGCTGGTTCTCAGGCTCGACGGCCGGCCGCCGGCGCTGAGCCGGGAGGCACTCCACGCCGGTGACAGGAACATCTCGCTGTCCGTCGAGGTGAGTGCTGACTCCTCGCCGACCGCCGCCACCGTGGAGCTCCGATCACCACAGGGAAGGCTACGCTGGAGCAAGCGCTTCCCGCTGCACCGCGCGGGCAAGGCCCTCAGCGATCGGAGGGTGTACATCGACGACTCAGCCCGGACCATCGTCGACGGACGGCCGTTCCTCCCGCTCGGGCTCTACTTCGCGAGCGTCGACAACGCCGACCTCGACACCGTCGCGAAGTCGCCGTTCAACTGCGTGATGCCGTACGGGCTGCTGTCGGGCAGCCTAGACGAGGTCCGAGCCCGCCTGGATGCCGCGGATGCGCGCGGGCTCAAGGTCATCTTCAGCGTGAAGGACTGCTACGAGGGTTCCACCTGGGGGGTGACGTCCTTCGGCGATTGGCAGGGCGTGGAGGCGGTGGTGCGCGGCGCCGTCAGGGCGTTCCGCGACCATCCCGCATTGCTCGCATGGTACGTGAACGACGAGCTGTCGCTCGACTGGCTTCCGTCACTCGAGCGCAACTTCCACTGGGTCGCCGACGAGGATCCGAACCACCCGACGTGGGCGGTTCTCTACCAGGTGGATGAGCTGTTCAGCTACATGGGCACCTGCGACGCCATCGGGAGCGACCCCTACCCGCTCCCCGACGACTCCACCTTCCGCGCCGCGGACTGGACGCGCAAGAGCGTCGCCGCGACGCATGGCGCGCGAGGCGTGTGGATGGTGCCGCAGGCGTTCGACTGGGGATGCTACCGCGAAGACCCGGCGGAGAAGGCCGCCGCTCGCGCGCCCACCGAGGCGGAGCTCCGCGCGATGACCTACATGTGCCTGTGCGAGGGCGCGACCGGCCTGGTGTACTACTCCTACTTCGACCTCAAGCGCTCGCGCGAGCCGTTCGAGCCGCAGTGGAAGCGCCTCTGTCGCGTGGCCGCCGAGGTGAGGCAGCTCGCACCCATCGTGCTCGAGGGGCGCGGGGACGGGCGGCTTCCGTCCGCGCGACCGCGGCCGGGCACCGAGGCGAAGTGGACGCAGAGGGCGTGGCGGTACGATGGCAAGGCCTACCTGATTGTGGCCGGCGCCGAGGAGCCGCTGGGCGAGGTGTCGATCGACTGCGCGGGCCACGAGTCGTGCCGCACGCTGTTCACGGGGCGGCGGGTCGAGGTCCGCTACGGCCGCGCGCACGACCAGCTCGGACCTCAGGCCGCCGAGGTGTACGTACTTGAGTAGAGGGAGGCGGATGTGAAGCCCAAGCCCGCGTGCGCCCTCCTGGCGGCGCTCCTCCTCTGCGGCGCCGCGGTGGCCGGCGGGCAGCTTCGCGAGATCAACGGGTACCGGGTTCTCAGCGTCGAGGGGACGCCGCGCGAGATGGGCCTGCAACACGGCACGCTTCTGGCCGCCGATGTCCGACGCGTGGTCGAGGACGTAGTGGTCAAGGGAGCCGGCGGCTACGGCCTGGAGGGCCTGCTCGCCGGCGCCGACGTCATGGAGCGCTACCTGCCCGGCGACATCCGCGAGGAGCTTCGCGGCCTCGCCGAGGCGGCGCAGGTGGACTACCGGCAGCTCGTGGCCCTTCAGCTCTTCGGGGACGTAAGGCGAGGCGAGGCGTGCACCTCGTACGCCGTATTCGGGCCCGCGACAGCGACGGGCGAGCTGATCGCCGGCCGCAACATGGACTACTGGGACTACGGCGCGAGTGAGTACGCCGCCATCCTACTGCACGTGAAGCCGCGCGACGGCCACGAGTTCATCACCTGCTCGTGGGCCGGGATCATCAACGGCTGGACGGCCATGAACGACGCCGGCATCGTCTGCTCGAACAACTCCGCGTACGGCGGAGAGGACTCCCTGCGGGGCCTCTCGACTTGCTTCATGGTGCGCAAGGTGGCCCAGTTCGCCGCTTCGGTGGACGAGGGCATACAGGTTGTGGGAGCAACACCGCGCGCGTGCGGGACTAACCTGCTGGTAGCCGGCGGCGATCCGCCGGACGCCGCGATCGTTGAGTATGACCACGCGCGCGTTGCCGTCCGGCGCGCTCGCGAGGGCTACGTCGCCGCGGACAACAGCTTCGTGGCGCTCGCGTCGGGCGGGTCGGCCGAGCCGTCGGAGTGGTCGCGCCACGGGACGCTGCTGAAGCTGATCCGGGGCGCGTATGGGCGCATCGACCGGACGATGAACTTCGCCGCCGCGCAGGGCGTGCCGATCCGGAGCATGAACCTGCATTCGGCCCTGGTGTTCCCCGGCGACCGCGTCATGTACGTGTCGATGGGCAAGGCCCCGGCGGCTGACCAGCCATACCACGGCTACCGGCTCACGACGGACGGCGTGGTCGGCCTGGACACACGACAGGACAGCCCGGGGGCCCGGGACGACGATGAGGACCCGGTGCCGCTCAGCAGCGGTGGAACGGAGTGAGAGGATCATGGGCAGGACAGTGGTGGTCATCGCGATCGCGGCAGCGCTCGCACCGGCGGCTCTGTGCGACAGCCCCGGATGGAAGCTGACGAAGGTTGCCACGCTCGATGGGTTCGCCGTGCCCGAGTGCGTTGTGGTCGCGGATGACGGCTCCGCCTTCGTTTCGAACATCCAGTCGGCACCCGATCACTACTGGGACGATGACGCGAATGCGTTGATCGCGCTGCTCGCGCCGGACCACACTGTGGCCGTGCTCGAGTGGGCGACCTCCAGGATGATCTCGGCAAGGCCGAGGCTGTGCCTCAACGCGCCCAAGGGAATGTGCATCCTGGGCGGCGAGCTATACGTCGCCGACAACACGCGCGTGGCGGTCTACGACATCGCCGGACGACGGCAGGCGCGCGTCATCGAGATCCCCGGCGCGCAGCATCTCAACGACATGTGCTCGGACGGACATGCGGCCTACGTCTCAGACACGGTAGGCGGGTGCGTCTTCCGCCTGGACGCGACCGGCCCAGTCAACATCAAGGCCCCGGTGAGCGTCAATGGCATCACATTCCACGCCGGGCACATGTACGCGGTGAGTTGGGACCTGCACGAGGTCTACGAGGTGGACCCCCGCGGCGCGACCGACCCGGTGCCGTTCGGTGTTGCCTCGCACTTCACGAACCTGGATGGGATCGAGGTGCTCGATGACGGCACCTTCGTCGTGTCCGACTTCGCGGCCGGCAAGATCGCGGCGATAGCGCCCGACCACGAGACGGTGTCCACCCTCGCGGCTCTCGACTCGCCCGCCGACATAGGCCTCGACCGCGAGCGCGGGCTGCTCTACGTGCCGCAGTTCATGTCGGACAAGGTGTCGATCTACGAGATCGTGCGGAGGTAGCGGGAAGGGGTGGCGGCTCTCGTGGCGCGCGCCTAGTACAGCGTCCAGTTGAGCCCGGTGCCGATGCGGGGCTCCGATGTGCGCGCGTCGGGTGACTGGAACACGTAGATCGCCGCATCGGTGTGCAGGACGACGTCCGGGCGCCCGTCACCGTCCACATCGCCTACGAACCCGAACGGCCCCGGATCGCCCTGGGCGAAGTCGCGGCTGCCGGCGAACTCGTCGTACCGAGGGTCACCGGGGACGGTCAGCCTGGCGACGCAGTTGCCGAGGCCGTCGTAGATTCCCCGCGCGTTCGTGATGAGCAGCTCATCGAGCCCGTCGCCGTTCCAGTCGATGAGCCTGTGGTGGCGCCCGTAGCCCGTCACGTAAGCGCCGAGGCGGGTGCAGTCCGAGCCGATGAGCCACAGCTCGGACTGCCCGTAGGGGACGTGGTCGATGTCCACGACGAACTGCGGGCCAGCCACGTCGTCGCGCAACGTTCCGAAGTCGGGGGATTCGAAGTGATGTCCCCCGATCTCCCACAGCGCCTTGCCCGTACCGTCGAGCAGCGAGATCAGGTTCGCCCCGCAGCATGTAACGACGAGGCGCGTCTCGTCCGGTCGTCCCGGCACGAGGCGGACGAGGTCCGCGGCGTCGAGGTGACCCGTCCGCAAGTTGGTAGCCGCGGTCCCGTAGGTCCACAGCGGGGCGCCGTCGTGGTCGAGCATCGTGTACCCGGCAAGCACCTCATCCCTGCCATCGCCTTCTATGTCGAGCACGGTGGGGTGATGGCAGGTGAGGTACCCCTCGGGCGCCGCCCACGACCAGAGCGGCTGCCAGTCGGCGGTGAACGCCCAGAGCCTGGTGTAGCGTGTCTTGACGATCATGTCCGTCGGGCGACCGACACCGGACAGGTCGGCGAACGTGACGCAGTCGTCTACCGCGAGCCCCTCCGGCAGCGGATGACGGCGCAGCTCGGCGCCTGTCGTTCCGTCCAGCACGACCAGCGAGCCGGGGACCGACAGGTACACCTCGTCCTTACCGTCTCCGTCCAGGTCGTGGGGCATCAGCGGAACGTCGTAGCTGAACCCGCTCTTGCCCTTGCTCTCCTCGCCCCAGGTCCACATGAGCGCGCCATCGAGCCGATACGCCGCCGCGCTCGTCACGGCCTGGTTGTCGTTGCGTGCGGCGATGAACTCGGCCCGGCCGTCACCGTCCAGATCGCCCGCCACGAGCCATTCGCCCGCGTAGCCAGTGTCGAGCGGGATGATGCGCGAAGGCGAGACAGCGGCCCCGTCGAGGTCAGCGCAGTTGACGCGGAAGGGCTCTGGGCCCTGCACAAGGACTGAGAGAACGACCATGATCGCCATCGTCCCCGCCTTTCCCGCGCTCCTACACCAGCGCCGGCACCGGAACCGTGTGGCGCCTCAGGTCGAGCTTCGAGCCCGGCACGCCCAGCGCAAGCGCGAGCACCTCGGTCAGGTACAGGACCGGGATAGGCACCGGATTGGCTGAGGCGCGCCGCGCCGTGGGCTGCTTGAGGTCGAGGTTGGCGTGACACAGCGGGCAAGCCACCACGACCGCCTCTGCCCCGCACGCGGCGGCTGCGTCGAGCAACCTCCCGGTCAGCCGCGACACCGACTCAGGTCTAGGCAGGACCATCGACGCCCCGCAGCACTCGGTCTTGAAGGGCCAGTCGACCGTGTCGAGGCCACACGCTCTTACGAGGTCGTCCATCAGGCTCGGGTTGACCGGGTCGGGGTCGACCGAGACGGTCTTGGGCCTTGTGAGCAGGCACCCGTAGTAGCAGGCCACCTTCAGACCCTTCAGTCGGGGCGCGACCGATGTGGGCGTGGCAAGCAGCGCCCCCAGGCGGGCGGGGTCGAAGACCTCGACCGCATGGTAGATCGCCAGCTCGCCGTCGAGCTTCGCGCGGGTCGCCTCTTCGCACTCGGCACGCACGCGTGGGTTGTCGCGGATCTCGAGCTCCGCGAGCTTCAGCCTGTTGTAGCAGGCCGCGCAGGCGGTGAGCAGGCCGTCAGCACCGAGTTGGCGCGCCTTGCCAAGAGACACGGCGGGGAGGCTGCGGGCGAGTGCCGCGCTCGTCATGTGAGCGGCCGAGGCGCCACAGCACACCCAGCCGGGGATGTCCACCAGCTCGATCCCGTAGGCGGCGCACGCCGCGCTCACGGAGGAGTTCAGCTCTCTACCCGTGCCAACAGCGGCGCAGCCCGGGAAGTAGGCCAGCCTCATTGCCCGCCTCCTCCCAGGACGCGCTCAAACAGCGCGGAGAGATTCGCCGACCGGTGCGGCAGTAGTGGCAGTTTCCCCTTGCGGTAGAGCCTCAGCGCATCGCCGGCTCCGTTGAGAAGACCGCGCCGGCCTGTCAGGTTGAAGTGCAGGCCGAGCGGGAGCTCGTTGACCCGACCCATGCGCCTGACCCCGGCCAGCAGGGAGCGGTTGAACTGCGCCAGAGGCGCGTTGCGGGCCGACGTGACCTGCCGAAGCGCGTCGAACAGGCCGGCGACGTCTATCTCCCGCGGGCACCGCTCGGTGCAGGTGTGGCAGCCGTCGCAGATCCACACCGAGTGGGCGTCCAGTACCTCCTGCACGCCCATGAGGCAGTGGTGGACCACCTGATGGGGCAGAAGGTCCATGTCGCGCGCCATGGGGCAGTTGCCGGAGCACTTCGCGCATTGGTAGCACCGCATGACGTCAGTGGCGGCGATCCTGTTGACGGAGGTCGTGAACTCGTTCACCTACTTCACCTCCGTGGGCCCGCCGAACGTCGGCCTGGGCAGCAGGCCGGCGCGAGACACGATCTCCGGCACGATCTTCTCCCAGAGCGGCGGCATGATGTGCACTCCGCGCACGCCCTCAATCCGGCGCACCGCCTCGATGATCTCAACGCAGACGTTGACGCCCTCCTCCTCCGCGTTCTGCGCGCTCTGCATCCGCGCGACCAGCTCGTCCGGGATCGACATGCCGGCCACGTTGCTCTTCATGTACAGCAGCGCCTTGTGCGACTTCACGGGCAGGACTCCGGCGATGATGGCCGCCTTCTCGTGAAGGCCCCGGCCCCGCGCCATATCCATGAACCGCTGGAAGCGAGGCAGATCGTAGATAGCCTGTGTCTGAACGAAGTCCGCTCCGGCAGCGATCTTCTTCGCGAGCCGCACGACGCGGAACTCGAACGGATCACCGAACGGGTTGGCCGCGGCACCGACGAGGAGCGGGGTCGGCACGTTCGCCCACGGCTTGCTCGGGTCACGCGGGCGAGGCGGCGTGCCCTCGCCGTTCATCAGCTCCGACCGCTCCCTCATCCCGCGGACGGTGGCGATGAGCTGGACGGAGTCGATGTCGTACACGCCCCTCGCTTCAGGGTGGTTGCCAAAGCACTGGTGGTCGCCCGAGATGCAGAGGACGTTGCGGATCCCCAGGGCCGCGGCGCCCATGAGATCGGACTGCATGGCGATTCGGTTGCGGTCGCGGCAGGTCATCTGGATGATCGGCTCGAGGCCGCAATCGATGCAAAGCTTCGCCGCCGCGATCGAAGACATGCGCACGATCGCGGTCTGGTTGTCGGTCAGGTTGACCGCGTCGACCTTGCCGAGGAAGTGCTGCGCGCTCCTGCGGATCGCGTCAGGATTGGAGCTCTGCGGCGGGCCCATCTCGCCGCAGACCGCGAAGTGGCCCGCGCGCAGGACCCGCTCCAGGTTTGAGCCTACCACCAGACCGTCGGCGTTCGGGGAGGGGGGCGCCATCACTCGCTCACCTCCGGATCCCCCGCGAAGACCTCTTCGACGATCCGGCGCCGCCTTCCGCCGGCGTGGCTGGGGCGCCAGTCCTTGATGGGCTCGAACACTTCGAGTTCGGCCGACCGGCCCTGACCGTCCAGCCGCTCAATGATGTCCTGCCAGGCGCACGGCGTCTCCTTGTCGACCTCGCAGTTGCCCTCCTGGCTTCCGCCGCAGGGCCACCGGCCGGGCACATCCGTCGCTCCCAAGAACGTCGTGTTGACGGCCGGGGCGATGCGTCGGGTCGGGTTGACGTCGGAGACGAGGTTCACGCCCACGCCGCACGCCGTGGACAGCATCACATCGGCCCACTCCAGGTCCTCGGTGAGCGCGTCGAGGAACTCGCGGTCGCAGTGGCGCTCAAGGGAGTTCTCGCGCACCTCGATCGTCCGCCCCGCTTCTTGAGCGTGGATGCGAAGCTGCGACGCCAGCAGGGCTGCCTCGCGCCTGCCACCGACCAGGCACACAGTCACGCACGTGTTGCACGCGGAGACCAGTATCCTCTCGGCGTCGCCGAGGATGTCCAGGATCTCCTCGAAGGGTTTTCGGTCCGCTACGATCATGCGGCGGTGACCTCCTCGGCCTCGGAACCCCGGTTCCCGATGGGGCGGATGGCCTCTGATAGCGCCCTGCGCAGATCGGCGGGCGCATTCGCGGCCGCGCGACAGATCGCGCACCGCGCGGCGGAGCCGGCCTCCACCAGCAGGGCGTTCGCTCGAGCGACGCGCAGCTCCGCTTCGTCGGTCGCGGACAGTGACTTGCAGTTGTCAAGGTGACAAGCGACGACGACCACCGTCCGCGCGCCGCTCTCAACGGCCTTCAGCAGGTGGAGCACGTCGATCCGTCCACCGCAAGGCACCGTCACACGGGTGGCGTCGCCCAGTAGTTCGGGGGTCTCGGCGTCTACGAGCGCTCCGCTGTTGCGGCATAAGAACGCCGCGGCATCCTTACCCAGCATTGGCGCCCTCCAGTGCCGCGAGGATGGGCTCGTCGGGGAACTCGGCGAGTGTGATCGCCTGTGCGGGGCACAGCGTCACGCATACTCCGCAGCCCGCGCAGGCCTCGGGCTGGATCCAAGACAGGTCCTTTTGCCGTTCCTCGTTCCAGGTGACCACCGGGGCGGCATGGGGGCACTCGCGGACGCAGGTGAGACAGATCGCGCACTTCTCCGGATCGACCTCGGCGGATCCGCGAGAAGTGGTCGTGAGCGCGGCGATGGCCGCGTCCTCCGACCGGCGTGCCGAAACGTGAGACGAGCCGGGGTCGCGGAGCCATCCCGCGACGTGGATCCCAAGCCGTGCTGTCGCGGAGAGTCCGAGGTGGGGATTGAGAGGCACCGCGTGCCCCCGGAAGCCGGCGAGCACCAGCCCACGAAGCGCCGCCCTCTGAGCGTCGGTGGGCACGAGCCTAGGAGCGGCTAGGATGATGTCCGCTTTGAGTGTGAGGTCGCGGCCGAGTCCCGGGTCGCGAACCGTGACCCCCGACGAGTCGATCGTCGGTTCCGCATCGGTGTGGATGATGCAGGTGCCGGCCTCGCGGGCACGCGACATGAGCTGCTCGAGTTCGGGCTCACCGGTAAAGGCGTGCCGGACCACGATCCACGTCCGCTGGCGTGCGCTCGCCCGCTCCGCAGCCAGCGCGAGCGCGTCCTCGTGTGCGGCGCGGCACCACCCACGGCACAGGTCGGGGAGGATGACGAGCGTCTTCGTCGAGCGGGCCCGTTCGAGCGCGTGCTTGCTCCAGATGCTGCGCACGTGCGGCGGGAGCGCCTCCTCTTGGGCGTCGGCGCGGATGCCCGGGATGATCGCCCCGACGACCGGCACGTCGCCGTCGGGCGTCTCGGCCACGAAGGCGCCGGCTACGCCCTTCAGGCCGGTGGCCGGGACGGCACGGAAGCCCTCCTTCTCGGCGAGCGACGCACACCGCTCGTCGTTGCCGAGCAGGGCCACCGTGCCGCGTGGTCCGGCGGACAGGCGTCGGAGCATCTCCGCGGCGGCAACCCTACCCTCCTCGATGCTCTCGGCGATGCTCACAGGCCCGCCGCAGGCCCCGGCGTGCAAGACCCGGTTGTGCGCCGACCCGGTCGCGAAACCCCACTCGTCGCGCTCCAGGTCGAACAGGCTGTCGATGGCAGCGTTGTCGCCGGCCCAAATGCCGACCGACAGCGCCACTTCGTCGAACGGCTCCTCGCTCAACGCGCCGTCGATTGTGTCGGCATAGCACACGACGGGTCGCTTTCCGCCCGGCTCGCGGTGGATCTTCGCCGGCAACGCTCGCACAAGGCGCGCAAGACCCGAGCATTCGTCCACCAGCGCGTCGAAGCCAGGCCCGGCCGGCGTCAGGTCCTGGTAGAAGAGCGCAAGCCGCACGTCGGGCAACCTATGATGGATCGCCCTGGCGGCCCGCAGCGCGTAGGTGCAGCAGACGCGCGAGCAGTAGTCCTTGCCGATGGCCCGGTCCCGGCTCCCCGCGCACTGGACAAACGCAAGCGACCCCGGCGGCGACTCCAGCAACTCTCCCGACCTGAGTCGGCGGTCAAGCTCGAGAGATGTCGTTACGCCCGGGACCTTGCCGAGGCCGTACTCCGGCTTGACGGGGCCCACCTCGGCTGGAGCGTAACCGGTCGCCAGGATGACGCCCTCGACCGCTTCCGCGCGGCCGCCGAACTCGACGACCCGCTCGTCCGGGTCGCCCAAGAAGCCGGTCACCTCGCTCCCCAGGGCTACCTCGACCCGGGGCGACTCCAGCGCGTCGCGTGCCATCTGCGGGACGAGACAGGCCGAACACACCGCGCAGCGGTCCGTCGCCTTGCAGCCGAACTCGATCGGCCGCCCGCCAAGGCGGTCGTCCCGCTCGATCAGGAGGACCGACACTTGGCCCTCGGACAGCTTGAGGGCGGCCGCGAGTCCTGCGGGGCCGCCGCCGATGACGGCCACCCTTCCGGAATCAGACATCACATCCTCCACTCGTGACGGGGCCGGGCAAGCGCACGCGCGGCTCCGTCCAGGCGCCTAGGTGTTATGCTCCCCCGGGCGCCGATCTCCTGCGGCGAAGCCGCGAGCCCCCGCACCTGTTACGTCCGGGCTGACTGAAGGAACTGCGCATTAGGGCGAACGCGTAGTTGGGGTATGATAAGTACGGACGGTCAGCGTCGGCGTTGCCGTCGTTGACCGCCTGTCGTGTAAAGCGGCATCATAATGCTGGTTTTCGCGGAGTAAGCCTGTGCCGGGTCCGTCTTCCGCCATAGGCTGTCTGAGTCCCCGTGGTGGCGCGCTTGACAGACGGTTACCAGCCGGCCGCTTGGAGTCGCAACCCCTTCTTGATCGGGGGTGCGTCGATGAGTCGGCGCCGGGTAGATTGCTCAAGCATAAGACAAGCCGTACGAGCCAGCACGCGCATCGTCCGGACGCTGGACCCGCGCGATGGCGTGACGGTGACGCCTGTGGGGCTCTGCGACGGAAGCACTCACAGCGTGGCGGAGCTCTGCGCATTGCCCGATGAGGAGCTGGTCGAGCGTGCGAGGTCAGGCTGCGTCCGGGCGGCGGAAGCCTTGCTGGGCAAGTACAGGGGCCTTGTCGAGGGCAAGGCTCGCACGTTCTTCCTCGCGGGGGCCGAGCGCGACGACGTGGTCCAGGAGGGCATGATCGGCCTCTACAAGGCCATCCGCGACTTCCTCCCCGAGAAGCGGGTGGCGTTCAGGTCTTTTGCGGAGACCTGCGTGACACGGCAGATCATCACCGCGACCAAAATGGCGACGCGCAAGAAGCACCATCTGCTCAACGCCTCCATATCGCTTGACAACGCCACCGACGAGAGCGGCAGCTCCGACGCGCTCGAGGTTCCCGGGCCGAGGATGCTCGGAGGCGCCACGCCCGAGCAGATAGTGCTTGGGCGGGACACCGCGCGCGAGGTTAACGCGCGTATGAAGACGTCCCTCTCCAAGCTTGAGTGCATCGCCCTGTCGGCGTACCTTGGCGGACGGTCGTATCACGAGATCGCCCAAGCCCTGCGCATGACCCCAAAGCAGATCGACAACGCGCTGCAGCGGGCAAAGCGCAAGATGAAGGGCCGGCTCGCTAGGAGCGTACGTGAGCGGGCTTGAGGGACCAGCGGAGCGCAAAGCCGCCCTGCGTCGCGAGATGCGGCAGGCCCGCGACGCGCTTCCCCCGGGCTACCGCGCCAGCGCTTCATCGACCGTTCGCCAGCGTGTCGCGCGGCTTGCCGAGTTTAGCTCGGCCTCCGGCTTCGTGGTCTGCGTCCCGTTCCGGAACGAGGTGGACCTGTCCGATCTCTACCTGGACCCTCCTCCGGGCAAGACCGCCTACCTCCCGAGAGTCGATAGCGACGGCGGCCGACTCGACTTGTGCCGCTACCCCTGCCTGCTGGCGGCAGGCCCGTGGGGCCTCACCGAACCGGCGCCGCATGTCAGTGCACTCGGTTCGGAGCGCGTGGCGTGCGCGGTCCAACTGGCTCTCGTGCCAGGACTGGCCTTTTCGCGGGTCACCATGCACCGAGTCGGCTACGGGGGCGGGTACTTCGACCGGTTCCTCGCCGAGAGCGGCGTCTTCGCGATCGGCGTGTGCTTCGAGCGCCAGCTCCAGCCGTCCGTCCCGCACGGCCCCGGCGACAGGCCGGTCGACGTGATCGTCACAGAGGTCAGCCTCGTTCGCAGCGGAACGCTGACGGACGGGCTGGCGACGCTCCGCGAGGCCTGGGACACCCGTGACGACGAGGCCGGCTACGTGAGACTCTCCGACCGTGCCCTGTACTCGGACTCCGACCTCTCGAGTTTCCTGATCCAGCTCATGGGACCCGCGATCGACGGTGAGCGAGTCGCTGAGTGGCCCCGGGGGCGGGTCGAGTCGTTCCTGGCGTTCCTGTGGCGCACTTCCGATCCGGACGCAATGCGTCCGTAGGACCGGCAGAGGTGGCGTACCGCAGTGGGCATCGGCCCAACCCCCGAACAGGTTGAGAGCTGGTCGGCGATCTTCACCGTGCCGGACGTGTGGTCTCCCCTCGTCGCGGAAGTTATGCGCCGGGAAGGGCTCGGCTCCCTGGAGTCGATGGAGGCCGGCCTACCGGGCTCGAACGCCGTCTTCATCGTCAACAGCGATCTTGTGGTGAAGCTCTTCTGGCCGCGCTTCGAGGACGACCAGGGCCGCGAGGTCGAGGCGCATCGCCTTCTGAGAGCAAGGCCGGAGATCCCGGCGCCACTAGTGCTCGCCGCCGGCCTCATCGAGGACGACCTCCCTTGGCGCTACGTCGTTTTCGAGCGACTGCCCGGGCTCAGCCTCGGCGAGGTACGCGGGCAGGTTCCACGGGCTGACATGCGCCGTATCGCGGACGAGTTCGGCGACATTGTGCGGGCCATCCACACGATTGCCGTGCCCGAGCCCCCGAGTCCGCTCGCCAGGGACCACCAGCAGTGGCGCAACTGGGTCGAAGAGGCGATCCGCGCTGCCCCTGAGCGCCACGCCGCTGATCTAGCCAGAGTACCGCGCATGCGCGATGAGCTTCCGGGCTTCCTGGCCTCCGCAGAGCTGACGCCGCCGGGCGATGCGCTCCGCGTGCTTCACTGCGACCTGACAGCGGACCACCTACTGGTGGAGGACCGCGACGGGCGCTGGCGGGTCAGCGGCCTCATCGACTTCGGCGACGCAGAGGTCGGGCACGTCGACTACGAGTGGGTCGCCCTCCACCCCCACTGCTTCGCCTACGACCATGAGTTGACGAGTGGGTTCCTCCGGGCCTACGGCTATCCGTTCGACCGCGAATCCGCTCGGCGCGCGACGGCCTGCTGCTTCCTGCACCGATTCGCAACGATCGCGCCGGTGCTGGCGGCGGTCGGCATGGCCGGGCCCGATGTTGGCTTCGATGACTTGGTCGAGCGGCTGTGGGGCGGAGTATGCGTGTGAGGCAGGGGCACCTTGCACCCAGGGCCTCGCCGGTCGTACCATGGGTTTCTATGTTCGGGGAGGTACCCAATGCCTAGCGATGTGCTCAACACACGGGAGGCGGCCGGGCTGGTCTGTCTGAGCGAGCAGTCCCTGCAGCGCAAGGCACGCGCTGGAGAGGTCCACGCACGGAAGATCGGCGGGCGCTGGCAGTTCCGGCGGCGTGACCTCGACCACTGGATTGCCAACGGTGGCGCCAGTCACGCGCGCTTTGAGGCCCTGGTCGATGAGGGACTGCGCCTGGCCGGGCTGGAGACACTCAATGCACTAGAACAGGGCGACGAGGAGCTCGTGCCCTTTGCCGAGGTGGAGGCGCGGCTGAGCCAGTGAGCTACGTCGTGCTGATCACGCGAGCTGCTGAGCGGGACCTCGAGCATCTGCCGCGCGAGGCGCAGCGCCAGGCCCGGGCCGCCATTCGAGCCCTTGCAGACGACCCTCGGCCCGCCGGATCCCTACAGCTACGCGACGCCAAGGGGGTCAAGCGTCTGCGGGTAGGTGACTACCGAGCGGCCTACACCGTCGATGACGGATCCCGGGCAGTCAACGTCTTGCGCATCGGCCATCGCAGCACGTTCTACAAGAGGCTGAAGGGCGAGTAGGCTACCGGTAGTCCGCCCCACTCACGAACGCCTCGAGCGCGGAGTCAGGGTCGTCGTACAGGGTCGTACTGCTGCCGCCTGAGACGTAGTCGTACTTGCCGTCCTGCCAGCCCCAGGCCTCTATCTCGTATCGGTGCGGGGCCGCGTTCGGCTCGTCCTCGATGCGGCAGAAGGCGAGCACGAGCTCCGGCCCGGGGCAGCTCTCATCCACATCCGCGAGACGGAACCCGTCCTGACTCGACAACTCGGCGCAGCCGCCCTTGATCTCCAGCTCGAGTCCGCCCTTGGTCACCCGCCACACATACAGCGGCTCCCCGCGGCCCGACACGCCGAATGTGTAGAACCGCAGCAGCAGGTCCGCCGCGCCGTCGCCGTTCAGGTCCTCAGCCGCCACGATGCTCTGGTCGTCCACGAACGTCTCGCCGCGGGGCGCTGGGATGCTCAGCCACTCCGCCCAGCCCTCGTCCCCTTCCTGCGCGACGGTGAAGTAGGCGGGCTCCTTCGGGTCGCCCAGTTCGTCTGTCTCCCGG
>Ga0315279_10004288_pt1 | contig 19216 bp, 14 predicted proteins | sample YL17G06_20_MG_FD_203694 | JGI IMG/M metagenome (GOLD analysis project Ga0315279, IMG submission 203694) | Sediment microbial communities from Yellowstone Lake, YNP, Wyoming, USA - YL17G06_20 | ecosystem: Environmental > Aquatic > Freshwater > Lake > Sediment | place: USA: Wyoming | collected... | reverse complement strand
CTTCGCGCTGGGTCGAAGCATTGAAGGAGGCGGGGTTAGAGCAAATTGCAAACCCCAAGGCAGAATATGCCAAGGTGGTGAGGGACTATTTGGCCGGTGAGTCGAAGGTTCCCAAGAGCCCTTCGAACAAGCCGGCCGCTGCCGTCCCGAATGGCCGCTTCATCCATTGGCTACACCGTGACCACTTCCGAACGCAGCCAAAGCAGAAGAACTTTGAATTTGGCACTGTAAATCTGTTTCGTGGGGTCAACGGCACGGGTAAGACGTCACTTCTTGAGGCTATAGAGCTGTGTATCTGTGGCGGCAATCGTCGCCAAGCGGGTACACGGCCCGCCGGGGCAAAGCTGCGCATTCAATTTGTTGGCCAGAACCAACTTGAACGCTGCCCCGAGGCCAGCGCCGCGGGCTACCGGGCGCGCGACCTCGCTTGGTATGGTGGGTATTATCGGCAGGGAAACCAGCTCTGCCACAACTTTGGCCGCTTCAATTTCTTCGATTCAGACGCTGCCTTTCAGCTTTCATCGGCGACCAACGGTGTGGAAATTATGAGGGCGATCAATGCGCTGCTTCTCGGCGAGTTCGCAACGACTATTGAAGAACGAATGGTCCAGTGCCGAGAACGCTTCGCTCGGGAGGAACGAGATCTCCAACGGCGCGTGCAGATTCGCCGGCAGGAAGCCGACAAAGCTTCACAGCAAATCGAACAGTTCAAGGCCATCAAGGACACCCGGGACGCCTTGTTGCGGGAGTTGCAGGCCAAGGCGGAAGGCTGCCGCTGGCAGAAATTGCCGGCGCGATTTAAGCTCGACGACTTGGCGGTCTTGCAGGAAGCGGTGAAGGATAGCGCGACCCGGATGGCCCAACACTCGGGACGGTTGCCCTGGCTCGCCCGCATCTCAATTGCGTCACTCAGCCGCGAAGTGAAACAACTCGGTGAGGCACTCAAGGAAATGGCCCAACAGAAGGACCGAGCCAAGAGGAATTCCGAGGCGTGGGAACGGACCAAGACCCGCGTGGTTGAGGTCGAAGCCGAACTGAAGATTCTGCGGCGATTGCGGGAATACCATGTCGAGCCCGAAGCGTTGTCGCTTCTCGGAAACAGCGCGGTCGTCAAAGAAACGAGAACGAAGGCGGCTCAATTGAAGGAAGCGGTAGCCCTGCTGCGTGCTGTGGACCTCAAGAAATTTGAGGAATGTGGCGCCACGCTCGACGAAATGGCTGCCCAGCAAGAGACCGACATTGCTAAACGGCGTCGAAAATTGGCCAAACTGAAGGCACGGGCCGCAGAGCTGCAAACCAAGCTCGGCTTGATCAAGACCGTGGTGGAGCAAATCAAGGGGCTGGGACGCCGGTTTTGCGAGCTCAGTCCTCACAGCACAGATTGCCCCCTGTGTGGCGCGCATTATGATCAACTGTCCGCCCGGATTGCGTCGCTCGAATTTGGTGCGCCGATGGAGTCGTCGCTTCGCGAATTCACGTCTGAAACTGCTCGCGAGCAGGCGACTCTTGCTGAGCTGCAAAGGACTGCGGATTCTATAACCCAGCTTCGGCGCGCGGCTCAGGTCGTCTTTTCTTCCGACCAACTGGCCTCGCGCTCGACCAAGTCAGTCGTCGTTAGCCTCGCATCACTGGGCGAAAAACTGACGAGAGAGAAGACCAAACTTGACGAACTGATCGCCAAGGAAAAACGGTTGAAACTTGCGGGATTCGAGGAGGGGGAGTTGAAGGATCTTTTCGATGTGGCGCAGGAAGCCCATTCGCACCCCCGTTCCAAACTTGCGAAAAAAGAGGCGGTGCAGGCGTTAGTTACCGAAAAAGCCGAGGCGCTCGCCGCGCTACGAACTGACGAGCGCGAAAAGGAGAAGGCGCAGAAGGAGATCGATGCGGAACTGCGCCGTATCGTCAGACGGCTGCTTGTGGACGCAGCGGTCAAGGACGCCGGCGTGGAGTTGGAACGGCGGGAAATGCTCGTGGAAGAAGTGCTTGCCGAAGTGCGCAGCACGCAAAAAGAGGTCGAGATTTCCGATTCAGAGGAATTCTCAACCGTCGCGAACCGATTGGACACCTTTACGAAAGCGGTTGCCAGAATCCAAGAGGCGCTCAAGCGCATCGAGGAAAAGGACGCACTGGAGCAGCGTTTCGCAGCCAGTCTCGCCGAGGCTCAGCGGGAGCTTGCCAAATTGGAGCCGAGACACGCGCGTGCAAAGGCGGCTCTGACCGTGTTGGCAAAACTCCTCGGCAGTGATTACAGGGCGGCCTACCGCCAGCAGGTCGTCGCCGAGCACAAAGAGAAGCTCTCGACCATCTTTTCCCGAATTCATGCGCCGCATGAATTCAAGGACGTGAACATCGACACCGACGTGCTGCTGGAACGCTACACGGGAGCAAAATCGCCCGTTTCCGAAATCAGCGGCGGACAACGAGCCGCTCTAGCGCTGTCCATCTTCCTCAGCTTGAACAGCAGTGTCAGCACACGTGCGCCGTGGCTCTTGTTCGATGAACCCGTTGTGCACGTAGACGACCTCAACATCCTTTCTTTTCTGGACATGCTCCGTGATTTGGTCCTTCTCAATGACCGGCAGGTGTTCTTTGCTACTGCCAACACCCGAATCGCAGACCTTTTTACTAAGAAATTTGACTTTTTGGGGATGAAATTCCGGGAGTTCCGGTTTCACCTCTAGCTGTTGAAAAAAACTTATCAATACGGCGAGCTACTCGTGCGATTGGCAAAATGACTTTTAAGTCTGCGTTATCGCCATCATCCAGACTCAAGGAGACTGCATCAATTTTCACCCGTTATGTTGAGCTCAACATAAGGGGTGTCATGTTAAGCGTTGCGTAATGTGAAGTAACCCATATCCAAAACATGAAACTTCCGCCAAAATAAGCCTTTTCGGTAGTGGAGCCGGTTGAGACCCACTACACATTATTCCTGGATACCTCCGAGAGTTGATTAAGCCACTGAAGGATGCTTGGTTTCATCCATTTGGCCCGGCCTTTCGCGATTTTCACTTGTGGTGGTTCGCAAGCTTCCAGGGCCTTGCGCTTCATGTTCATATCAATCTCGATGTAGGCGTGAGTCGTATTGACGTCGGCATGCCCCAGCCAATTCTTGACGACGATAATATCATTTCCTGATTGGAGTAAGTGCATAGCCGTCGTATGACGGAAGGTGTGCGGGCTGACCTTCTTAGATTTCAGTGAGGGACATCCTTGGGCCGCTTGGGCCGCGTACTGGCGCACGAGATAGCGGATTCCAAAACGCGTGATCCGCCTGTTGTTGGAATTGACAAACACAGGGGAGTCTTCGGACGCATCGGGATGCCAAAGCGTGAAGTAGTTTTCGATTGCGGCCACGGATTCCGGCCAAAGAGGACAGAGTCGTTCTTTCTTCCCCTTGCCGGTGAGTTTCGCCTGAAAGGGGGTTTGAAGACGCAAGTCGGCGATATTCAGATCCACAATTTCCTGAACCCGGGCGCCGGTGTTATAGAGGAACAGGAGGAGGGCATAATCTCGTAGGCCTTTCCGTGAGTTGCGGTCGACGCTTTCTAAGACCGCACCCATCTCCTTGTCCTCCAGGTACTCGATCGTCTTGTGCTCTGTGCGCTTGGCGGGAATCGCGCAAATGCGCTGACACCGGGCTAAGGCCAGGGGTTCTTGGCTCGCCACGTAGCGGAAAAATGCACGGAGTGCCGCAAGCCGGTTGTTGCGCGCCGCAGTGCAGTTGCCCCGGTTTGCTTCGAGATCGTCCAGAAAATCCGCAGCTGATTTCTCATCGAAGTCCTGCAGGACCAGCTTGTCGGCCGGTTTTTTGACTCGCTGAGAAGTAAAGCGGAGAAAGAGCTTGAGGGCATCCCGGTAGCTGAGAATGGTGTTGGGACTGAGTCCCCTTTGCGCGGCCAAATACTTTTGGAAGAACCCTTGCACAAAATGAGCCAGGGGAGGAGTGGTGTTCATTTTTCTTCTCCTTTTGTTGAGATGTTTTGACGAAAGTTTTTGAGGAAGCGTCGGCTTGCCTCTGCCAGCAGTTCGGCGGTGGCCTGCAGGTAGACCTGAGTGGAGGTGAACTTGACATGGCCCAGGTAAGTGGCCAGGATGGGAAGAAGAGATTGAACGTCCTTGCCTTGGCGATACCAGGCCAGAAGTCGGGTGCAGGCAAAGGTATGTCTCAGGTGATGAAGGCGAGGACCCGGACAGCCCTTTCCGCCCCGCAGCCCACATCGATTCAGAGCCCGGCGGAAGGCGAGATCAACGTTGGTGTGATACAGCCGGTGACCGTGACGGGTAACGAAAAAGGGAGATTCCGGGGCTGCCGGAGCAAAGCGTATGCGTTCTTTGAGGTAGCGTTGAAGTGCGGCAGAGGTCGAAGCCGCGATGGGTACCCAACGGGATTTACCGAATTTTCCTCGGCGGATGAAAAGCAGGTGCTGATCGAGATCCACATCGCTGAGGTTCAAGGCGAAAGCCTCGCCGCAACGCAGCCCAGTGCTGTAGAGCAATCCGAAGAGCGTGAAGTATGTCTTGGACCTCAAAGAGCGGCCAGGAGGCAACTCCTGTGCAGCCCGCAGAATGGCATTCATCTCCTTCTCCGTGTAGATGTGCGGAAGTCGGCCCGGCCTTCTATGCCGCGAGAGTCTTCGCTCCGGAACAAAGCACTCCGGTTCGAACTGACGTAGATAACGGCAGAACTGGCGAACGAGGGAGAGCCTGTTTTCTTTTGTGCCCGGATGAAGGTATTCACCCATCGCCGCATAGCGTTCGATCATCTCGCGAGTCAACCCCCGGCCCTGAAAACCTTCCTGGGCGAGAAAACGGTCGAAATATCGCAGCAATTGGATCTGGCTTCGAGAGTTCACACCGCCCAACTCTCGAAAGGTCAAGAAGTCGGAAAACCGATCGGCGAGAGCGCTGAGGAAGTTAGATTCTTGCATGATTAAACCTCCGGCCACTCCAGAGTGACCTGCCGAAGCGCTTGCAGATCGGCCTTGGTGTAGATGAAAGTCGTATTGATGTTTCGGTGGCCGAGAAGATCTGCGATGGTTTTCAGGGACTGTCCGTGTTGGAGCAGCCGCATGGCGAAAGCGTGCCGGAAGATATGAGAGCCCTTGCTGGGATTGTTAACGCCCGCCTGGCTCAAGCGCCGGTGCACCATGGCCGAAACTGTGCTCGGAGTTCTCAGCGGTCGGAAAGGAGGCTGCGCGGTCAGGAAAACTTCGAGGTAAGGAACTTGCGGACGTCCATGACAGAGGTAATCCAGCAGGCTTTCCCCGACCGGGTCAGTCAGAGGTTCGATGAGTTCTTTCCCTCCCTTGTGGGGTGGAAAGCGGATCCGGTTCTCTCTCCAATGGATGTCTGGAAGCCGGAGAGCCCGGACCTGCCCGCCACGCACTCCATACGTGTACAGCACTTGGATGATGGCGAAGTCGCGCCGTCCTGTGGGCGTCGTGCGGTCGATGCATTCCAGGGTTTTCAGCGCATCCGACTCGGAAATGCCGCGAGGAACGCCCGACAACTTATAGTTGCGTAGGCAAGGGACCGCCGCGGCCAGATCACATTCCAAGTGCCCTTTCTGAAGGCAAAAGCGAAGAAACGAACGCAATACGCCCTGAAGGCGTCGGCGCATGTTCGGACTTTTGCCTTGAGCTTGTTGGGTGAAGAAAGCGAGGACGTACGAGGGCGACATCTGTCGCAATCGCCCGGCTGGTGAATCTTGAAGATCCTCGAGTAGAACTGTGACATATTCCCGATGCGCCTTGAGAGTTGTTTCCGCCAGGTTACGCTCCCTTCTCGCATAGTCCAGGTACTGTTCGAGAAGTGCGTCGGGCGGTTGAATTAGATTTTCGAAATCCATGACCACCTCCATTCGGGCTGAATGTAGGCCATTATAAGAGTTGTCATGGATGATTATTATGTGAAGTTCAAGAGGGATGTCGGACCCGGATGTGCGGTATCAACGAGACTTGCAAGGGAGGTAAGTCTGCTACTTCACATTACGCAACGCTTAACATGACACCCACATCTGAATCTTCTGGTGATCGAGGTCGGGGTGGAGGAGGAGGGCATCTTCCAGAGGATGAGCTCGTTTGAAGACATCCGGCTGGCCGAGTTATTAATCGCCAAGGGCGCTGACGTGAACGCCAAGACCGAAAAGGGCGAGACGCCGCTGTTCCTTGCCCTTCAGCCTCGTCCTGGTGATCCCCTTGACGATTTTATGAAAAGGAAGGGCTATCTCCCTAAGGACGAATTTGCTCTTAATGAAGACCGGCCGGGAATGGTGGAGCTTCTCAAGAAGCATGGGGCGAGGCAATGAGGCGGGGAAGGTCGGGTTTCCCCGGGCCTCCCGGTTTCGATATTTTTGGGCGCAGATTGGGCGCAGTATTGAACCTTTTATGGACAGGTGAGATAATTTCAAATGAATGACCTCACCATAGGGGGAACAGGCGATGGCACCGGATATAACGTTCGATTCAAAGCGCATTAAGCTCGAATCAGAAACCTTAGGTTCCATAGAATTAAGGCACATCAGATTGGGAGATCTCATTTTCATCGAACAGAACATTGACAAGATAGAAGACGAAAAAGAATTCGTCTGTAGGTTGATGCATAATCAACTGTATTCACCCAAGCTCGACTACTCCGGTTTCGCGAAAATATCGGATAACGAACTGAGAACCATAGCCCGGGAGTTCATTAAGGAAAATAGCCGTTTTTTTGACCGTTTCAAAGAGACTTCCGACGCGGATTTTTATGTGAACTTCAGGAATTCAATTCAAAAGCATCTGGACGAAGAGAAGAAAAAGCTTGAAGAATCTCTCGCCCTGCCTCGTAAAACATTTGATAATTTTCTCAAGCAGTATGAACCGTTGATAGGCCGCTCGCTGATTCGGGACTCATTTATTTCGGAATTGTCACGAAGCGCTGCGGCCATTTCTAAGCAGTGGAGGGAGTCGGTCGCGGGGATAGCTGAATCCTTGAGACCTACGATTGAGCAAATCGCGGCGTCCGCTTCTGTTATTGAAAACTTGGTTAAGCCTCAGATTGAATCATGGCAGCGATGGGGGGATCAATACAAGAGGCTATTCGAGAATATCAGAAGCCAGTGGGATTCTTTCCAAACGAAATATTCCATCAGCGAAGCCGAAGCGATAAGAATACTTAAAAAATATAAATGGTTTGTCGGCCCATCATTACCGATAACGTTCGTTTTTGAAGTCGTAAGAATTGGAAAGAAAACGGGTAACAGAAGGCGGGAAATCAACGGCCTTTTCATTTCCTACTTTTGTTCCAATAATTATAGGGAACTTGAGGTGCTTATCAATGGCTGGAAAGGCAATCCGCTATTTAAGCCTAGGATGAAAATATTCAGAGATTGCGTCCACGGATTAAGAAGGGCAAATGCGGGCTGTAATCCGTCCAACTACGTTTTGCCGACGCTGATTGCCCAAATAGATGGGATTCAGCAAGAATATATGGAGAAGCATGGTCTCACGCTCGCTTCCAAAGGAAAGTGGAAGGATGCGTCAGGAAAAGAGGTCGACTGGAAATCGTGGTATAAGAATCAAATTACAAGCCAAGGCATGATGGATGTCGCGAACGACATATTTTTAAACATCCTTTTTCAGAAGTCACAAAGAGGGAAGCCGTTAGAAACGCCGTTTACTTTTAATCGTCACAAGATATTGCACGGCGAAAACGTAAGCTATGGGCGTATAGACAATACGCTAAGAGCCTTCTTATTGCTCGATTTTTTGGCTTCATTAAAATAGAGAAATGAAGCGGTGGAGGCCGGGTTTTCCCTGGTCTCCCGAATAATAAAATGACGTTTTAAGCGGATTATCGCCTCATTGGGATAGACGATTGAGGCAGGCGGGAATTCTCATTTGGCATTGAGGGAGAAGGCTTATTGTTATGTGAAACATCGGACTGTGGATCCGAAGGTTGGGGGTTCGAGTCCCCTCACTCACCCCATCTTATTTGCTAATAGAATCAATCTTTTGCTTTGTTTTTTCCTTTACGCTCCAATACCGTAATTTACGCGCTTTTCAACTGAATCTGTGACATATTTGTGACACGGGGAGAAGTTTGCTTCCTGGGTTGACAAATGTGGTAACGAGCTTTAGCCTTAAGGGGGGATTCAATATGCAGGATAAAGAAAAACGAGCCCAACGCAGACTTAGCATGATATTCGGAGATGTTGCAAAAGAGATATCTGAGAAGCGTAAGGAATTTGCAAAAAAAACATATCATGCGAGGCATGTAGGCTCACATTATTTACCATTTTGAAGGAGTTAATATATAATCTTGTTGAGCCACGGGAAAAAAGCTGGTACAAAAACTCAAATGAATGAATCTAATACCCAGGCTGCTGTTTCTTACCTCCTAGAACGAGCTCAGAATCAGGAGATCCCTATCGGGAAAACAAGGTTAATAAAATTGCTTTATTTGCTTGATATAGAAATCTACCGGGCACACCAACGACTTTTTACTGAACTGGACTGGATATTCTATAAATATGGCCCGTTTTCCTTTGATGTTGAAGCAGCACTAAGTAAGCTGGATATCAGCGAAGATGATGTCCCAATACGTGGGAGTAAGATATTCAGGAAGGTAAAAATTGAACTGGGCGAGCGAACAGGCAAACTCGATATAGAAATAAAAGCAATAATAGAAAAGCTACTGGAAGATTGGGGAACTGCAGATTTTAACGAACTGCTTGACTATGTCTATTTTGAAACCGAACCGATGATAAAAGCCGCATTTAAGCAAAGACTAGATTTTACCCTAATTAAAGCTAGGAGAATGCGAGAAGAGAGAATTGTTTTGTCAAAAGAAACTGAAGCCAAGCTACAAGATTTGGGAAAAAGGCTTTGTATTCGGCTTGAAGAGATTAGCGTGCCAGATGATCCCTTAATTGGGTTTCCCGCCGATTTTATTGGAAGGCCAGATTTTTTAAAAGATGAAATGGCCGACCTGTCCCAACTAATCGGAAGAGTCAAGGTTAAGAATGCCTGATCAGATTATTAGAGGGATTGAAAATTATATAAACGAGATATGCGGATACCAATTCTATGAAGAAATCCCTCTTGCCGACAGACAATACCATGTTGGCCAATTCTTTCAAGCGCATGTGAAGTATCCTTTTTCACTATCTCCGAAAGTCCTCGAAGTGGAACACGTAGATCCTACAAACGAATCGGATGCTATCTTCAGAATTGCCGATTATGATCCAGAATCAGAAGCCCAGCATATGCAGCCGATAAAGCAGCTTAATCTAAGATCGACTGATCGTCTATATATATCAGCAGGAAAAATTAGAACAGTCATTCTTTTAAAGATTGTAGAAAATTTCTGGATGGAAGACGAAGTCGTTAAGCTCGCACTCTGTGTCCCAATTTCGAGATTTAAATCACGTATGGAAACCAAACTCATAATAAAAACACAATTATTTGAGCTTCCTCAATATTTCTATATTAAACCTTCGGAGAATGGAGCCAAGTTTGAGAGCGCAGCTAGATTTGATCTGATTCAATATATTTGTTTGGATCATATCCATCCCGTTCAGAATGATAGAAGCAGCTTATGCTTCAAGCTTTCTTCTTTCTCATTAAAGATCATGTTTAATCATTTGGCAAAATATCTTTTCGAAAGGCCATATGATGACGTGTTAGAACAAGAGATAAGTGCGTATCGAGATATCTTGCTTGGAGAAGAAAGTATTCAGTCGATTCTTGCTTAATAGATCCAGAGCCTCACCTGAGAACTGATCCAGCCGCAAATAGAGTTATGCGGCTATGACGCTTACTTGGCGTCGCTTTGGTTTTTGTTGACACCGGCGCCCGGCAGGCAGTATATTTTAGGCGTGGTAGCGAGCAGGGATTCATCGCCCCGGGCGGCTATTCGACACACCGCGGAAAAAGCAAATTCCCATAAAGTATACTTTCAGGGAGCTATAGAATTGCCCAAGAGCCATCAAGAGAAGAATCGATTCGCCAGCGTAGGTCAGAATAAGCTTCGCGGTGGCTATTACACTTCGCCGAATGTAGCGGCTTGGCTATGCACATGGGCCATTCGCACGCGCAAGGATCAAGTGTTGGAGCCTAGTTGCGGTGATGGCGTTTTTCTAGAGGCTGCGACGCGGCGCTTTGCCGAATTAGGTGCTCGCGCACGCACGATTTCCGGTAATCTTACTGGCGTAGAGATAATCGCCGCCGAAGCAGACCGCGCCCGGACAAGGCTGCAAGAGGTGTTCGGCCGTCGTGCTCAGGATGTAGTAGAAACGACCGACTTCTTCGGCTGGTGGCAGAAGAACAACCGGCCGATCTTCGACGCAGTTGTCGGTAACCCTCCCTTTATCCGCTACCAGACCTTCCCCGAACCGCACCGCAGCCGAGCAATGGCAATCATGGCCGAATTGGGACTTACTCCCAATCGGCTTACCAACATCTGGGTGCCTTTTGTTGCGGCCGCCGCGGCAAGCTTGCGGCCAGGTGGCCGACTCGGTTTCGTACTTCCCGCTGAGCTGCTTCAGGTAAGCTATGCATCGCAGCTTCGATCATTCCTAACGGATCGTTTTGCCCGTATTGATATTATAGCCTGCAACGAGCTTTTCTTCGAGAAAGCTGAGCAGGAAGTTGTGCTCCTACTGGCCGACGGTGCTCTAGAGGCCGCGTCGGAAGCTAACCCCTGCCGAGTAACACTAACCGAAACGCACACGTTGGCCGAGATCACCGGGCGGCTGCCGTCCGCAGTGTTGGCTGAGGCCCAGCCAAAGACCATCCACCACGATCATGAGAAGTGGCTGAAGTACTTCCTGACCAAGCGCGACATTGTCTTCATGCGTGTACTGCGCTCTTCCGAAGTCGCCACGCCCCTGGAAACCCATGCCAACGTTGACGTTGGAGTGGTAACGGGCAAGAACGAGTTCTTTGTATTAACTAGTGACCAGGTTGCCGAGCTTGAAATAGATGGTTATACCACACCATTGGTATCGCGTTCGGCACATCTCCAAGGCGCTAAAATCGGTAAAGCAGACTGGATAGCGCTGTCCACCGCAGGTGAACGCGTTCATCTCTTGAATTTAGGTCCAATCAATGGTGATAAGCTTCCTAGCTCGCTTGCCCGCTACATCCGCGCCGGCGAGGAAAAGATGGTACACAAGGGCTATAAGTGCTCTATTCGCAAGCCCTGGTATGTAGTTCCCTCCGTCTGGACCCCCGATGGCTTCGTATTTCGCCAGATTTACAATTTTCCCCGGCTGGTTTTAAACAAATCGGAAGCGACTTCGACCGACACCATTCACCGACTTACCTGCAAGACTGCAAAACCGGAGTGCGTAATCGCCAACACATATACCTGGCTGACGGCTGCTTCGGCCGAGATAGAGGGCCGTAGCTATGGAGGTGGAGTTCTCGAAGTAGAACCGAGTGAGGCAGAGCGGTTACTTATGCCAGCGGAGCTCAACCGGGCCATGCCGCTTACCGAGTGTGATCGTCTGATTCGCGCTGGCCGGTTGAATGATGCGTTGGAGGAAAATTCTCGCTTAATCCTCATGGGCCATATGGGCCTTTCGAGAAACGAATGCGGCTTGCTGCGCAGCATCTGGGAGAAGATGCGCGACCGTCGACTGGCGCGCTCGCGATCTAATCGCAGCACTTCGGCGGACGCCCTGCCATGACGGATGATCCGGCCAAAGCTGCTGCACGCGCTCGCGTTGCCAAGCTGGTCGTGAACTTCCAGCGCAATGAGGCCGATTGTCTACGGGCCTCCTACAACGAAACCCAGGCCCGCACCGAATTTATCACGCCGCTGCTGGAAGCCTTCGGCTGGGATGTTCACAACGCGGCCGGCCAGCCCCTAGCCTTACGCGAAGTGATCGAGGAAGCGACCGTCGAGGTTGGTGAAGAACGACTTTTTAAGAAGCCGGACTATGAGCTGCGGTTAGCTCGGCAACGTAAATTGTTCGTCGAGGCCAAAAAACCGAGTGTGCGGATTGACCATGACCGCGCGTCGGCCTTCCAGACTCGGCGCTATGGCTATTCGGCGAGCCTGCCAATTGTTGTCCTCACAAACTTCCACCAGCTTGCCATCTACGATTGCCAGCCAACGCCAGCTGAGACCGACGAGGCCCATATCGCACGGCTACTGCTGGTCCGTTATAACGAGTTCGAGGCACACTTTGATGAGCTGTGGCCGCTTCTGTCGCGGCAGTCGGTTTATTCCGGTGACTTTGACCGGCGTTTCGCCGTCGATGCCACTCGGCACGGTGCCGAACAGTTCGACGATTTCTTCTTGCGGCAGGTCCGGTCTTGGCGCGAGCGCCTGGCTACCGACATTAATGCCAACACGCCCGGCCTTGGCCCCGCCGAGCTGACCTATGCGGTACAGCTCTTTTTGTCGCGCATTGTCTTTCTACGTATCTGCGAGGATCGCAACATCGAGCGCTACGAGACCCTGAAAGGGATGCCGGCCGACAACACCTTCGATGCCCTGATGGCTGAGCTCCGGCGGGCTGATGCCTTCTATGATTCAGGCCTTTTTCGTCTGCTGGACGATGCCCGGCTGGGCATCCGAATCAGCGATGACGTGCTCCGGGGGATCATCACCGAACTGTATTACCCGCAGAGCCCTTACACCTTTGCCGTCGTTGAAACTGAGGTGCTGGGCGAAATCTATGAGCAGTTCCTGGGCGAGGTTATCACCATCGTCGGTGGCACCGTGAGGATCGTCAGCAGGCCGGAGGTCCGTGAGAGCGGCGGTGTCGTGCCGACGCCCCGCTATATTGTGGACGCTATCGTCGAGCGTACTTTGGTGCCGGCATTGGAAGGCAAGAGCCCGGCTGACTTAGCCAGCTTCACGGTGGCAGATATCTGCTGCGGTTCCGGCAGCTTCCTGCTATCGGTCTATGAGTTCATCATTGACCATCATCTGAGCTGGTATCTCGGCAATAACCGCGCAGATCATGTGGGGCGCACCATCTATGAGGCTGCTCGCGGGCAGTGGCGGCTGACCTTCGAGGAAAAACGCCGCATCCTGTTGGCACATGTACGCGGAGTCGATATCGACGCCAATGCGGTTGAAGTCACACAGTTCAGCCTGCTCCTGAAGCTGATCGAGGATGAGACTGCGGAGGGATTACGAGATTACGTCGCCCGTCACCACACTCTTGCTCTTCCAGACCTGGATGCCGCCATCCGCTCCGGCAATAGCCTGGTCAGCCCGGCCGAGTGGACAGCGGTGCGTGGTGCTATGCCCCCCGCTTTGATGGAGATGGTCAATCCCTTTGCTTGGCCGGCAGAGTTTCCGACTGAGATGGAACGGGGGGGGTTCGACATTATCGTCGGCAACCCGCCCTACATCCGCATTCAGAACATGACCGCCTATTCACCGGAAGAGGTGGCCTTCTACCAGAGCCCAACTTCCCCCTATTCGACGGCACACCAGGATAATTTCGACAAATACGCTCTGTTCATCGAGCGCGCTCTGATGCTGCTGCGCTTTGACGGACGGCTGGGCGTCATTGTTCCGCACAAATTCATGACCACTCAGGCTGGCCGGGCTCTACGGCGGCTAATCACCGTCGGCTGGCTGCTTGAGCAGGTGGTGCATTTCGGAGTAAAGCCGGTATTCGGCCGGAACGTCGCCAACTATACCTGCATCCTAGTGCTCGACCGCCGGGGTCGGGATGCCGTGTGTGTAGAGAAGGCCGGGCCACTGGAAGCCTGGCGTTATGGTGAGCCGGGAACCGTCACGGAGATCCCAGCTGCCACGCTGGGCGAAGGCACTTGGCAATTCGCTAATACTGAGACGCGCGCCCTGTTCGAGCGCATTCACGCAGCTTTCCCGGAGCGGCTGGGCCAGCTCGCGGAAATATTCGTCGGCGTGCAGACCAGTGCCGATCCCGTCTTCATTTTTCGTGCCGTTGGCGAGGATCCCGGCACCGTTACGCTGCGCTGGAATAGTCGTGATTGGCCGATTGAGCGGGGTATCTTGCGCCGTTGCCTTCATAACGTGCAGATGTTCGCCTATGCCAGGCCTCAGCCGAATGCCTGGATGATCTTTCCTTATGAACTAATCGCAGGCCGCACCCGAACGGCGGCTCGGTTGATCCAGATGACGGAGATGGCACGGCGATTCCCTGGCTGCCTCGCTTATCTGGAGGCCCGGCGAGCCGAACTGGAACGGCGCAATGTTACCGGCGGCCCTGACGCCGAACGCCAGTTCTATCAATTCGGGCGCTCGCAGAGCCTAACCAAGTTCGACAGTCAGAAGATCATTCTGCCGATCCTGTCGGTCGAGGCCCGCTATGCCTATGACGACAGCAATATCATGGTTACGGGCGGCGGGAACGGTCCCTATTATATGATCCGTCCCCGCGCCGGCGGCGCCGTGACCAGTAACTTTCTGCTGGCCGTACTTAATCACCCTCTGAGCGAGGCTTTCGTGCGGACCAACACCAGCTCGTTCCGGGGCGGGTACTACTCTCATGGCAAGCAGTTTATCGAGAACCTGCCGATCCCCGCGCCGGACGACCAGAGGCGCACAGTAATTGAGGCGTTGGTGGTGCAGATAATCGACGCTCTGGATGCCGTTACGGCGGCCCGCACGCCGCACCAGAAGACCCTTCATGAGCGCCAGGCCGCTGATTTGCGGGGGCAGGTTGAGGCTGGCGTCACCGCCCTGTTCGGTCTCTCGGCCGCCGATATGAATGTTGTCCGGGCTGTGCCAATACCAGAATAAGCATCCATCTAAGGCAAAGATGGCTTTGCACCGCCGCGGACGCCGGCCATAAGCATGTGGCCGAGCTTCTAATGAAGCATGAGGCGCTGAAATGAGGCGGGGAAGGCCGGGGCTTGTCCAGCCTTCCCGATGAAAAGGACGCCATGACGGCGAATGGGGGAAGCCATGAAGAACACTGACTGCGTGATTTACATCACAACTAAACGCGGCTGGACATGGCGCTACCTCAAAGAAAACAACGGCTGGACACAAACCGGTCCGACCGGTAAAGTCCACCGGCTCAGCGCAGAGCAACTGTTGTCGCACCTTTTGCCGCCACTCGCAACCGACAATCCGGGCCACCTCAGCGTCAGGGTGGAACGTAGAGTAGCCGCCCAGTGAGTGCCGAGTGTCGTTTTTCGGTTACCCTGATTTTTCTTTTTAGCCTGAGTTAACTAAGCTGAGCCATTTTTAGCGATTTTGTCCACACCGTGTCCACATGGATTAGAGCAGAGGTCTAATTGGGTGGGCGCAAGGGACTTAAAATCCTCCAGGAAGAAAAATGGGCTTATTCCGTTAAGCACAGTATTGCCAGCGACTTACTGAAGAATTAACGATTTACGCGAGATAGGGGCGGTTTGTACCGTTCCCACCGTTTGCATTGTTTGCATGGAATAATGCAAATTGGTGACGCAAAACTGACACAGTGCAGAAAGAGGCCAAAGGCGGCCAAAGCTATCAAATCGACAATTACAAAGCAGATCTTCTTGACATTGTTAAATGTAAAGAATATATATTATTTCATTGTCAGAAATATTTTTTCTAACATGAAGGGGAAAAATGTCGTTTTTTGATTCCATTATTTTATATGAAACGAATAAATCATGACATTAATTAGAACTAAGAAAGTTCGCTATTATGTATGATCTCACAATGAAACTAGCATTCCAAGAAGCTCATAGACGTGTGGATCATCAAATTCGACGCGCAATATCAAGAGCCAGAAGCTGTTTAGATACACATGTGCCATACCTTATGGGAGGGAAAACGCCTGATGGGCTTGATTGTTCCGGCCTAATTACTCATTGCGTTCCAAGGGTATTGCCAGAAGGCGTTCAAAAACAGTTCGAACATTTACGAAAATGGATGTTCGTAGGAGATGAAATTAAATATATTGATATGGGAGATATAATATTTTTTGCAGAGAAGACCTCTAATAACAAAATAAGCCATGTTGGGATTGTCGAGAAAACAATAAATACTAATGTTTTGATAATTCATTCGTCTGAGTATCAAAAGGGAGTTGTCCGAGATATTTTTGATACTAAGCAAAATTCTTTTAGAGAATCATATCTTGTCGTTGGAGTTGCTAAGCTCCGTCCTTTTCTCTTCAGATGCTTTCTCAAGGATGAGATAAATAAGGAGGTTGGCCTTGCAAATCGAATCACTTGGTGAAATAAAGAACTTTATTTTAAATCATTTATGTTCGACATATAAACAAGAAGGCGATTACTATGGATGGGGTATATCGGCAAATCAAAGACTTTCTCCCACTAATACTTGTGAAGCCCTATTAGCATATGAAGCTTTAGATGAAATAAATAACAATTTTCTTCAACAAGAGAAAGATAAAATAAGGGTATTCCTTCACGATTCTCTTACTAAATGTTTGCCCAATGAAGATGTGCGTATTCGTGACTTAGCGTATTCGGCATTAGCCCTTTATTTACTCGGCGATGACGAACAATTAGCTGATGCGACAAGCAAACTCATTTCTATTTCGAGTAAGCTCGGAGGATGGCCAGGAACTTCTAAAGAAATTGATTCACATTTAGTACCTACTTTTATTGCTATGAATACGTTGCTTAAATTAGGTAAAAAGATCGAAAATAAACACTGCATTTGGCTCAATAAACTCCAGAGACCTTCCAATATGTGCGTGTTTCATCCAGATGACCTTGAGCCAAATGCGCCTGCCTCATCTCTTGTTTTATATTTATATGCAAACAGCGCCATGAAGAATACGGAACCAGCAAAGCTCCTTTCAAGAGCTTTAATAGCCGAGCTAAACAAAATGTTTAGCCTGGTTTCTGATATTAATCAATTATGGGAAAAATACGATAATCATTCGAGATTTACTATACGAGGTTATGGGCATGCGATGTTGGCACTAGTAGCGCTCGAAATTGATTTTATGGAACTTAATGTCCACAATTTCTTGAAGGCATATAATTCTATATGTGAACAAAAAAAAGAAAATTTAAATATTCCATTGATACTTGAGCTTGTCTTAGCTCTGCGAGCATTAAGACTAAATTTCGATCCTTTTAAACATTTTAAATTAAGTAAGGAGCAAGCCACTCAAATTGTTTTATCTGAGCTAAGTTCAGATAGAGCATTAATTGAAGATGAAAAAAAACAACTATTAAAGCATCATGTTTTAATTGACGAATGGGAAAAAGATTTAATAAGGCAACGTTTCGAAATTCCAAAACAAGTTGTATTTTTAGTTACACAAACCATGAAAAAGGGAATCAGAAAGTTAATTTTCTTTTCGATCTATTATTTCGTATTATCTGTAGTATTGGCGGCACCAATATGTATTATAATAAATAAAATTATATCTAGGTCTTTTTCGGTCGAGAACCTTTTACTCCTTCTTATTTCTTTAGCGCCAGTTTTAATCGAATTATTTAGATGGAAAAAAAAGTCTTTAAAAGAAATCTCAAATCAAACTCCAGACATTAATTCTAAATAAAAGTTCATAAACAATTCCTTTTTATAAAAAATCACTTGAGCTTCTAGGGGAAGCATAATTTGATTTTCTCCCTCCGAGAGCTTCAATCGGGAAATCCGTTTGAAAAAAAGGGTGAAACACCGAGAGCTCCCGCTTCTTCGTTTCGCTTTCTTCAGCCAGAAAAAAATATCCGCATGGAAGATAAAAACGCTTGATGCAGATCGTGGAGTAACCACAGGGAATTGTTAATCGTAAGAGAGGTTTCATTGAGAATGGCAAATTTTAAATAGAAATTAGCCGGCTGTTGTCAGCAAAAGGGGGGGGTTGATGGGAACCAAAAAGGTGGGAGCTCTCTCCAGCCGGCAAAAGAGAGTCAAATTTATTATATCATAATTTGACAGCGCCTTTTCGCTATGCTAAAAATTTAAGATAGGGGAAGGTTATTCATTTACGGCAATCTACGGCAAAAGGAGGGCTAAATGAAATCCAAAACCAAATTTGTTTTGATAATCCTTTTATTTATTCTGGCAGCGGGATTTTTATGCTGTAATGGGAAATCCGATCAGAATGCGAAAAATTCGACTGACAGCAAGAAAGAGATAACCATAGCAAGCTGGAACCTGAAAAACTTTGGTCAGACGAAATTGAACGACCCGGCCCGCATAAACGTCATAATAAGCGTTCTAGAAAAATACGACATTATCGCAATTCAGGAAGTAGAAGATGCGAGCCTGACCCTGCCAGCTCTGCTCATTGATAAAATCAACTCGGATGGCAAAAACTACAATGTCGTTTCGAGCAATCGGTTAGGAAGAGACGGGAAAGAACAATATTTGTTTGTTTACAACGATGACGTGATAGACTTTATTCCTGATACCACGGGATACGGGATTGAACCAAAAGATGAATTTGCGAGGGAGCCCTTTTATGCAATGTTCAGGGCCGGGAATTTCGATTTTTATTTGATGACAATCCATACCGACCCGGACGATGTTGGCGTGGAAATACCAGCGTTGAAGAATGCATATATCGACCTTCAGGACAAAACCCCGAATGAAAATGACATTGTATTACTAGGAGACTTTAACGCCAAGGCGCCCGGGGTAACAGCCGGAAGCTATATCAGTATGGACGCTATTGCAACCATACCGAATATTGTCTTTACAATCAAAGAAGAAACAAACACAAGGGGCGGGAAAGCTTACGATAACATAATTTTCCAAGGCAACTACACTGCTGAATATTCAAATTCCTGTGGAGTCTATAAGTTTTGGGTAGATTACGGATTGACAGAAGACGACGGGTTTAAGATTTCAGACCATAGACCTGTTTGGGCAAAGTTCAGAATAGATTTAAAAGACGATGATTAAAATAGAAAAAATTATTGAGGCGAGTGGAAGGGGAAGGCCGAAGCCTTCCTACCTTCCGGATTACGAAAAAAGACGGCAGAGCCGGATAATGCGCCTCGATAGAAGAGACGCTTAAGATAAAAAATATTCTCAAAGGAGCGTAAGATGTTTAAAAGGAAAGTCTTTCACGTGGTCCCCGATGGTGACAGCTGGAAGGTTAAGAGCGAGGGCTCGAAGCGCGCGGTCAAGACATTCGACGACAAGAAAGATGCTGTCGATTTCGGCCGAGAAATCGCAAAGAACCAACCGCTAGGCCAGGTCAAAATCCACAAGAAGGACGGAACCATTCAAGAAGAACGTACCTATGGGAAGGACCCCTACCCGCCAAAAGGATGAGATTGCTTTATGTCAAATA